>ERZ839767.238-NODE-238-length-95425-cov-6.700587_pt1 | contig 95425 bp, 69 predicted proteins | sample MGYA00519879_ERZ839767 | MGnify/ENA primary metagenome ERZ839767 (study PRJEB31850, sample SAMEA3708852) | human gut metagenome | biome: human gut; feature: human-associated habitat; material: faeces | place: China | collected 2014 ...
CACGCGCTACGAGTACGATGACCAGGGCAGAACCGTGCTTTCCGCTGCTCCCTGGGCCGGAGGCGGTGAAAAGGGGACACGCACGACTTACGCCGACTTGCGCTTTAACGACTTCAGGCCCGCTACGGAAACCGAAGTAATTATTGCCGAGAATGGAGAAGAAACGGCGCTTCTCAAACGCACTTATACCTATGAAGACAGTCCGCAGGCCAGCCGCACGACCGTGACGGAAACCGCGCTGGGAAGCGACCAGGTTCATACCCGCGTGGAAGAGACTTATGGGGAGGCAGCGGAGTATCCCTACGCCCGGGGCAGGCGGAAGATGAGCCAGAGTATTGACGGGGTGCAAACCGTTTATACTTACGAAGCCACCGCGGAATACGGAGCCCTCCACAAGGTGACGGAGACCGTGCAGGCCAACGGAAGCATCGTTCCGGGACAAAGTACACGAAACGTGCAATACATCGCTGAAAACGGCGCCACTACCAGGAAAGAACAATACGTTCACACCGGAGAAGGCTGGTCGCTGATTGCCTCGGAGGACTATGAATATGATGACGAACAGAGGCTCGTCAAGACGACGAAGGGCAACGGCAGAGTCAGTACGACTGAGTGGATGTGCTGCGGCCCGTTGAGGGAAACCGACGAAGACGGCATCACCACCAGCTACGGCTACAACTCGGCCAAGCAGCTGGTGGAAACCATCCGCTCGGCGACAGAAACCACCCCTGAAATGATTACCTCCTACAGCTATGATGCGGCGGGAAGGACGATCGCCGTGCGGCGCGACGTGGGTCCGATGACGACGACGGAAAGGACGGAGTACGACGATCAGGGACGGGTCGTTTCCTCCATAGACCTACTGGGACGCACCACCCGAACCGAGTACGGCGAAGACGGACTCACCACTACTGCCACCACCCCGTCAGGCGCTACGCTAATCACTAAAAAGTACTATGATGGGACCACGCTCTGGCAGGGAGGAACCGGACAGCGCGAGATCGAAACCCGGCTGGAACTGACCGAAGAAGGCATCCTGACCACGACCTTGTCCAAGGGAGTTGTGCTGTCACGGTCTCTGGAAAACGGCTTTGGTCAGATCACCAGAGAAGAAACTCCCAATACCCAGGGAAAATTCATGGTCACTAGAAACACTTACAATAGTAAAGGATTGCTCGTGCATTCCCAGACGGAGGACATGGCTCCTACCCTCACAGACTACAATGAACTGGGAGAGATGATGAAGCAAACTGTCCTGCTGGATGAAGCGTACCCGCACGATCCCTCCGGCAACCGGATATCGGAAAGTTCCACCTGCTACCGGCTCCGGGAAGACGGCGTCTACCAGGTGCAGACTTCTACTACCTATAATGCGGATGGCCTTCCTCTCACCCAAACCACTGAGAGTATGGTTTCTCAGCTTGATCTCCTCCTGGAAAGCAAGACCATTTCCACGGACGTCTATGGACAGCAGAGCATCCAGTGGACGGAGTACACTGCTCCCGCCACACGGACTCAGTTCAACCGCATTCCTACTTCAACTATCGTAGCCGAGTCGTTAGCAATTGACGGAGTCACCGTAAGCCAAACGAATCATGCCGGGATTCATTCTTCACAGGAACGTTCTTATACCTCTACGGGAATGATTCTAAAACAGACCGATGCCAGGGGTAATGTGACGACGATTGAAACTGATACAGCCGGACGTTCCGTCAAAGTCACTGATCCTGCAGGTAACGTAACCACCACCAGCTACCTGCCCTGCTGCGACCATCCTGCCTGCATCACCGATGCCCTGGGAGGAACTACCTGCTATTCCTATGACATGCGCGGCAGAAAGACAGCCGAGTACGGCACGGACATCCAGCCGGCCTGTTTCGCCTACGACGAAGCCGACCATATGGTCTCATTGACCACCTTCCGAACGGATGCAGGTGAAATCACCACTGATCCTTCCGACCGCACCGACGGGGATACCACCACCTGGCTCTATGACGAGGCTACGGGGTTGGAATTGAACAAGACCTATGCCGACGGCTCCTGCATCTCCAAAACCTACGACCATCTCAATCGTCTCCAGACCCTGACTAAAGCCAGAGGGATCGTCACCACCCATGCCTACGCCCCGCTCACTGGGGAACTCGTCTCCGTCTCCCATAATGACGGCACACATCCATGGCTTTATTCGTACAACCACTTGGGTCAAATGACTTCTGTTCGGGACGCCTCGGGTATTCGAGACATCTCTTATAATATTTATGGAAGAATGTATCAAGAGACTTCCTTTGGACAGGTGGAAAGCTCCATTCAGGAAGAATACGATATCCTGGGACGTTCCAACGGATATTGGCTTATGCTCGGAAGCCGAACCGTGCAGCACTCCCATCTTGACTATGATTCCAAAGGTGCCATCATCGGCATGAATCTGGAAGGACTGGAGTCTGCCTTTACCTGGCAGTACGATCCAACCAGCGGTTTCCTCAATTACCTCACCTATCCCAACGGCATGGTCCGCCAAAACACCTACCATCCTAAACTGAACCTCCTGGCCACCATCGGGTACAGGAAGGGAGCGGATGGTGAATGGGCAACCTGCCATGAGTACGACTACGACGCCCTGGGGCGTCCCATTCAGCGACGTGATTCCTGGGATGTCGCCACTCCTGCCACTCTAAGAGATTTTACCTACAACAGCCGCAGCGAGCTGATTGAAGACCGCATCAGCCGGGGAGAAATCTTTATTTATTCCTACGACAACATCGGCAACCGCAAAACTGCCTGTGAACTGGAGGAAGAAGTATCCTACGAGTCCAACCGGCTCAACCAGTACACTCAAGTGACCAGAGAGAGTGAACCGTTTACCCCTTCCTTCGATGCCGACGGCAACCAAACCCGCATCAAGACCTCAACGGGCGTCTGGGAAGTCTCCTACGATGCCAACGACCGCCCCGTCGTCTTTACCAGAGGGGACGGACGGATCGTTGTTACTTGTAACTATGATTATATGGGACGTCGTTTTAACAAAAAGATTGTTACCAATGGAACGACCTCAAGCCATGTTTATTATCTATACCATAGTTATCTACAAATAGCCGAAATCAATTTGATGTATCCTAAGCCGATATTAGAAAAAAGCTATTTATGGGAATTGCACGGACTAACAGGCACGCGTCTCCTGATGATGACCAAATGGAAAGAGAACGAAACGGCAGTGAAAGAACATCTTTACTTCATGCACGATGCGATGAAAAATGTCACCTCCATCTTTGATGGACAGCAGATGAAAAGAGTCCAATACGAGTATGCTCCCTTCGGTAGTCTACTCATTACTAAGGGAGACATGGCCCGGGAAAACAAATTCAGATTCTCCTGTGAGTTCTCGGATGATGAATTAGGCCTTGTTTACTACAATTACCGCCATCTCAATCCCTTCGATGGCAGGTGGATCAATAGGGACCCGATTCAGGAAAAAGGAGGGTGGAATTTGTACAGAATAATAAAAAACATGATCAACATGGCATGGGATAGTCTTGGAATGGCAAGTTGTTCTGCTTTTGACCCTCAATTTGGTTACTCCACACCACCATGTTCACTTCGTAAAACGGAAGGATGGTCAGAAACCTGGCTTGATTTTGTTCGTTGGGTTGTCGCTGTGCACCCCGGTAAAACTGAGCACATAGAAAATTCAGAACAATCTTTGCTTATAAAGAATTCTTCCATAGGGAAAAAATTGATTGACGGATTTCTCAAAAAAAATAAAAATAGAAAGAAATGTTGGGAATGGGAAGGATATACGAATGTAAAATTAAAATTTGGCCCAAATGAATTTATCAGAGACCTACCCAATGGTCGAGCCCATTTTGTAGGAAGTGGTCGCGGTGATGTTTCTCTTGAAGTGGATTTAAAATTAAGTAAAATTATTGCCCATTTTCAAGTAGAAAATACAACGTCTCTTACATCATTTTTATATGGTATAGGACCCGAACTTAAATATTCAGGTCCCTTGGGAAATTGGAAACAAACCTATAGATGGAGTATTTCCTATTCGTGTTGCTTAAAAGATATGCCTGAAGAAATAAAAATACAGTACCAAATTGATGATATTTTAAAAAATACATTCCCCTATAATTTACCAGAACATTTCCAACCGACTAGCATTTGTCTTCCTTTTTAAAAATTATGAAAATAATAAAATACTTTGCTGTAATAATATTATTATTGATTACTGTTTTTATAATTGGACATAGTATTCTATTTTGTCCGTCTTTGGAAGATCCGTTTAATCTATATGGCCGCAATATTTACAAAGACTATTATTTATATTATTTTCGAGAGGGAGATATGTATGTCTTGTGGAAAAAGTATTCTCCATTACCTGGTATCCCCTTCAATCAGGCAGTTTCTTGTATTTATCAAAATGATATTCATACTATATTCGTCTGTATAGACAATGAATGGTACGAAGTTGATATGATGAATGATAATATTAAAAAGGTATCTGAAAATACGTTAATTCAACATCCTATTCCTCCACATATTTTCTATAAACAATTGTAATAGTCATCCAATAAATCGAATCAATATAAAAAATTCGAAAATATACAAAATATTCTTGTTGTGTCAATTATCCTACATTAGATGATGAGATTGAAATTTTGTACGCTTGTGATGCTTCTCTTATTCAATCACCAGACAAATACAGATTAAACAACTGAATCAGTACAAGATTAAAATAAATAATTCCGTTTTTGTTTCACAATGGCACCATTCTTGCAGACCATGCAAAAGTTGTTGATAAAATCATGGGAAAATTTATTCCAAGTTTCGCACGGACGGATTAGCTTACATGATATCGAAAGGTGGTGTGCACCTATAGATACAAAAAAGAGGGTCAAAAGAATTGGCATGTTGCCGGTCCTTCTCTTTAGCACGTTGCTTTTTCCATGATAAAAGTAAAGTGCCGTCTGGAAAAACAAAGAAAAGATAATACACGTATTTTATTTCCCTTGAAAAAACATTTCCGGACTGGACCTTGTTTCCTTCCTACATGGTAACGCCGTTTCGAAAAAATCCGGAACGGCGTTGCCAATGTTACGGCTATTTACCCTCGTCCAACTCGCGGCGGATGTATTCCGCCGTGGGGGAGTTCTTTTTGGCTATCTGCTCCGGGGTTCCTTCCGCCACGATGGTTCCTCCGGCTTCACCGGGGCCGGGGCCCATGTCGATGATGTAGTCCGCCTCCGCCATGATTTCCGTGTTGTGTTCGATGACGATGACCGTGTTTCCCTGGTCCGCCAGGCGGTGCAGCACGTCGATGAGCAATCTCACGTCCCGCGGATGCAGGCCGATGGAGGGTTCCTCAATGAGGTACAGGTCACCGGGCAGTTCCTTGCCCTTCATCAGGGCGTTCCGGCTGACGCGCCGACCCTTGATGAGCTCCGTCACCAGCTTGAGCCGCTGAGCCTCCCCGCCGGAGAGCGTATTGGAAGCCTGCCCCAAGGTTAGATAGCCCAAGCCGGTTTCCGCCAGCAGTTTGAGCGGGTCTGAGATGCGGGGCTGGCTTTCAAAGAATTCCGCCGCTTCCGCAAAGTCCATCTGGAGCACGTCCGCAATGGTTTTCCCCTTGTACCTCACGGTCAGGGTGGCGGCATTATAGCGCTTGCCCCGGCAGGTTTCACACGGCACGTAGCAGGGGGGCAGGAAGTCCATTTCCAGCTTTTGCATGCCCGTGCCCTTGCAGGATTCACAGTTACCCTGCCCCGTGTTGAAGGAAAAGCGGCCGCGGTCGAAGCCCAGTCTGCGAGCGTCCGCCGTCTGCGCGAACAGGGTCCGGATATCGTCCAGAAAGCCCACGTAGGTGGCCGGAGTAGAACGTGGCGTCTTGCCGATGGGGCTCTGATCCACACCGTACACCATGCGGATGGTGTCAAAGCCGGAGGAGGTTTTCCACAGCTTTTTCTGGTCCCGAGTGAGCTTGTCGCCGATGGCCTGGCGCGCCGCCAGCCGGATGGTTCCCGTCATCAGGGAGGTTTTCCCCGCGCCGGATACGCCGGTAAGCACCGTCAGCCGCCCCTTGGGAATGGCCACGTTCACGTCCTTCAGGTTGTGCAGGCAGCAGCCCTCCACCCTCAGCCATGCGGATTCATCCTTTTTAGCCGGAATCCTGCGCCTTTTCCCGCGGTAGGGATGGCGCGGCTTATGATGCAGGGCTGCGCCCGTGACGGAGTCCGGCATGGCTGCCAGTTCCTCAAAGGTGCCCTGAGCCATAATCCTGCCGCCATGGATGCCGGCTCCCGGCCCCATGTCCACAATGTGGTCCGCACGCTTCATGGTGTCTTCATCATGTTCCACTACCAGCAGGGTGTTGCCCCGGCGCTTGAGTTCATCCAGTGTACCCAGCAGCAGTTCGTTGTCCCGCGGATGCAGGCCGATGGTGGGTTCATCCAGCACGTAAAGCACGCCGCGCAGGTGGGAACCCAGCTGGGATGCCAGGCGGATGCGCTGGGTTTCCCCGCCGGAAAGCGTCGTGGCGCTGCGGTCCAGGGAGAGGTAGCCCAGCCCCACCCGCTGGAGGAAGTTGAGGCGCTGCGTGATTTCCGCCACCACGTCACGGGCAATGAGAGCTTCCTCCCGTTCAAATTTCCATCCTTTGACCAGTTCCGCGGCGGCTACGGCAGGCAGGGAGGCGATTTCACCGGGAGTCACTCCCTGAAGCCGCACGGCGCGCGCAAATTCATTCAAACGCACTCCCTGGCAGGCGGGGCAGGTTTTCACCCCTTTGTCATCGTCCGCCTGCCGCGCCAGTTCCTTGTCATATTTCAGTTCGGCTTCCAGCAGAGATTGCGCCTGGTCTTCCTTCATCTTTCCCTTGCCCACGATGCCATGCCCGCGGCACACAGGGCACCACCCGCGTGGAGAGTTGAAGGAGAACGTGTACGGTTCCAGTTCCGGGAAAGATTGCCCGCAGGAGGCGCACGCAAGCTTGGTCCCCATCAACTCCGGCCGGCTGGAACCGGGCGGAAGCACTTGCAGGAACCCTTCCCCCATTTCCAGCGCGGCATGCACCGCTCCGGCAAGTTTTTCCGGGGTCCAGGAGGCCTCCGGACGTGAAACGACCAGGTCCAGGTCATGGCTGGAATAACGGTCCAGCGGCTGGAATCCGCTCAAGGGGACCAATTTGCCGTCCACCCACATTTCCTCATATCCCTTTCCTTCCGCCCAGCGGGCCAGGTCCGCGTAATGCCCTTTGCGTCCCCTGACGAGGGGAGCCAGCAAGGCCAGACTGCCGTGTTTTTTCAGCTGCCGCACCACCAGCTCCACCACTTCGGACTCCGATCTTTTGCCCACCGGCACGCCGCACTGCGGGCAGTAGGCCTGCCCCAGCTTGGCATATAGCAGACGCATGAATTGCCAGATTTCCGTCACGGTGCCCACAGTGGATTTGGTGCCGCCGCGGGACATGTTCTGTTCAATGGCCACCGTGGGGGGCAATCCGGTCAAGCGGTCAATGTCAGGGCTTTCCAGTTGTTCCGTGAATTGCCGGGCGTACGGGGACATGACGTCCATGAAACGCCGCTGCCCTTCCGCAAAAAAGATGTCGAAGGCCAGGGAGCTTTTCCCGGAGCCGGAGAGCCCGGTCAGCACGGTCATTTCTCCGCGCGGCACGTCCAGGTCCACGTTTTTCAGGTTATGGTGGCGCGCTCCCCGCAGGGCCATCACGCCTTCCGGTATGTCCACGTCAGCGGATTCCGGCATGGCGGCGTCCGCCGGATCGTAAACGGAAGGACGCCCTTCCAGCACATCCCGGAGGTATTTGCCCGTATATCCCTTCCCGGAGGCTACAATTTCCTCCGGCGTTCCCGTGGCTACCACATGGCCGCCGCCTGCGCCGCCTTCCGGCCCCAGGTCGATCACGTAGTCCGCGGATTTGATAAATTCCGGGTTGTGCTCGATGACCAGCAGGGTGTGCCCCTGCTCCACCAGTTCCCGGAACACGGCCAGCAGAATTTCAATATCGGCAAAGTGAAGTCCCGTTCCCGGCTCGTCCAGAATCAGCATCTTGGGGCTGTTCGCGCCGGATCCAATCTGGTCCAGCAGGATTTTAGCCAGCTTCAACCGCTGGTTTTCCCCGCCGGAGAGAGTGTTCAGCGGCTGCCCCAGGGTCAGGTGCCCCAGCCCTACGCGCTGAAGCACGCCCAGCTTGGAAGCAATGCGGGAGGCCTTGGCCCCTTTTTCCGCTCTGAAGTATTCCAGCGCGGCCGCCACCGTCATGCCGAGCACGTCCGCAATGTTCCTGCCGTCGCGGTACACGCTCAGCACTTCACTTCCGTACCGGGAGCCGTGGCACAGCGGGCACTGCACGAAGATATCTGAAAGAAATTGCATTTCCACCTTTTCACTCCCCATGCCCATGCAGCGCGGACAGCGGCCGTCGCCGCTGTTGAAGGAGAAAAAACCGGGCTTCATGCCGCGCGCACGGGCCGTTTCCGTCTCCGAGAAGAGGGAACGTATTTCTTCAAAGACCCCGGCATAAACGGCAGGAGTGGAGCGCGGGGTCCGGACGATGGGACTCTGGTCCACCATCACCACTTCATCCAGTTGTTCCCAGCCCTTGATGGATTTGACATGGGCGGGTTCATCCTCGCATACGGCCCCTTTTTCCACCAGAGCGTTCAGGTACAGCACGTCGTGCGCCAGGGTGCTTTTTCCAGACCCGCTGACGCCGGTCAGGCAGGTGAAGACGCCCAGAGGCACTTTCACGTCCAGCTTGTGCAGGTTGTGGCGCGTGGCGCCGGATACGGTCAGAAATTGACGCGGCTTGCGCCTCTTTTTAGGCACCGCGATGCGCCGCCTGCCGGAAAGGAACGCCCCCGTCAGGGAGTCCGCAACTTCCCCAATCCGGGCAGGTTCTCCGGAATAAACCAGTTTTCCCCCCTCCCGGCCAGAGCCGGGCCCCATGTCCACCAGGCTGTCCGCGGCACGCATCACCGCTTCCTCATGCTCCACTACCACCAGCGTATTCCCGCGCTTTTTAAGCCGGTTCATGGCGGAAATCAAACGGGAAGTGTCGCGGGGGTGGAGCCCTACGGTGGGTTCATCCAGCACAAACAGGGTATCCGTCAGGGAAGCGCCCAGGCAGGTCGTCAAGCTCACGCGTTCAATCTCCCCGCCGGAAAGGGAGCGCGTGGGACGGTCGGACGTCAAGTAGCCGAGACCCACTTCATGCAGATATTCCAGGCGGCTTCTGAGTTCCGCCACGGCATGCTTCAAGCCGGGGTCTTCATCCGCGCGCGGCGTGACGTATTGATCCACCCAGGCCAGGAGTTCGTCCATGGGCATCCCGGAGAGTTCCGGCATGCTTCTGCCGCCCACCTTGAATTGCAGGGCTTCCGGCCTCAGGCGCAAGCCATGGCAGGAGGGGCATTCCTGATAGGTGCGGAAACGGCTCAGGTACACCCGCACATGCATTTTATGCGTGCGGCTTTCCAGGTACCTGAAAAAGCCCGCAATGCCGTACCACAGGCCTTGTTCATACATTTCATCCGGATCCTCTCCGTCCCCGTACAGCAGCCAGTCCCGTTCCCACTGTTTCAAATCCTTCCACGGTACATCAAGACGAACTTTGCGGGCATTTTTGCGCCAGCCGCGCATCAGGTCCTTCTTGCATTCGGAAAACACCTTGCTTTCCCCTTCAAAAATATGGATGGCCCCGTCATTGACGCTGAGCTCCGGCTTGATGCACCGGTTGTAGTCAATGGTGATCACGCGGCCATAGCCGCGGCACTCCGGGCATGCCCCCAGGGGGGAATTGAAGGAGAACAATCCGGGCCGCGGCTCCATCAGCGGATGCCAGTCCCCGCGGAATTTCATGGCGGGCAGCCAGATGCCGTCCACGCGGGGAATCACATGGGCCACGCCGCCACCCAGGCGCATGGCCGTTTCCAGCGCTTCCAGCCTGCGCTCCCGCTGGTCTTCCGCCAGCTTCACGCGGTCTTGAATCACCAGTAAAGGAGCCCCGTCTTCCAGGGTACATTCCTCGTCCTCCAGCCGGAGGGCCTCTCCATGCGCAAAGGCGCGCAAATACCCCTGCGCCACCAGGTTCCTTTTCAGCGTGGGCAGGTCCACGGATTCGGGCCGCGCCACTTCCAGGCAAACCATCACCTCCGTTCCGGAAGGAAATTCCTCATGCAGCTTTTCATCAATGGAGCCGGGTGTTTCCGGCTTGATTTCCCGTCCGGTTTCCGGATCTATCCCCACGGCCAGACGGGCGAAAACGAATTTCCAGTAATCGTTCAGCCCTGTCATGGTTCCCACCGTGGAGCGGGACGTCCTGACGGAGTTGCGCTGATGCAGGGCGATGGCCGGAAGAATGTTCTCCACGGCGTCCACGTCCGGCTTGTCCATACGGTCCATGAACTGGCGCACGTACGGGGAAAAGGTTTCCATATAACGCCTCTGCCCTTCCGCATACAGCGTGTGCATGGCCAGACTCGTTTTCCCCGATCCGGAAGGTCCCGTCACCACCGTCAGCCGCCCCAGGGGAATGTCCACATCCACATTCTGCAAATTATGCTCACGGGCGCCGCGGATGCGGATGCGCCCATCCTCACAATGACTCATAGGGTGATTATATCATCAATTTGGAATCATTCCAAGAGAAGTACCTGTCATGAACCATGGGCCACCACACGGTTCCACAACAAAACCGGCCAAGAAAAAGTTTACGTTTATCCTCTTTCCCAACTGATCGTCTGCCTCTTTCCATGTATGACGCAGCCGGAATGCAATGGCATGCAGCCTCCCGTTTCATGCCTAGTGCTCAAGCGCCGGCTTACATGCTCATGCACGGGCATTCTTCAATTAATGCAGGCAAAATTTCCTCCTCCGGACAGGAACGGAAGTCTTCCGGAACCGGAAGTATCATGGCCGGAGGACCGCCTTCCGGAATCTCCATGGAAGGCAGCCGCACGGGCAACATTTTTCCGGGGCGCCTGTTCCATGAATAAGACCGGCCATGATCGTTCCCATCAATCCGGATGAACACGGCCCTTCCGGCACGAATCATCTGGCTGTCCTGTTTGATCTCCACGTCTATCAATGCTCCTTTCAACGCGGAGCATCGAATCTCCAAGGAGACGGAAGAAAACCTTTTCCGGCTCGTAACCGCGTACATGAATGGGGAAGGAAGAAAACTCTTTCCCCTTTCTTCCAAAGGGTAACAATAATAGGTGATGGATTCTATGTCCGAAATCCACCTTCCATGAACATATTGTTCCCGGTCCGGCCTGAGCCAGGGAAACAGGTATTCCACGGAAGCATCCAGAAGCGCCGTTTTCCTGTTCCTCAACGAAAGCCTCATCCATTTGAAAAACAACTGTTCATCATCACAATAACGGCGCAAGAGCCAATAGGCTCCCAGAACGGCCATGCATCGGTTGATGAGGACGGCGTTCTCCCCGTTCCCTCCATCGCCCAGCCATGTTTCCTTCATCGCACCGGAAGCGTTGCAAATCACATGGAAACGCAAAGAACGCTGCGGATCTACCCTATCCAGCATATCATCCAGAATATCCTTTTGCCGCGCCTCCACGATGCACTCCGCCAGTGAGAAAAACTTCCCCCCGTTCTCCAACCCGTGAACCATGCTGGAAAATCCGGCATTTTCCAGCCGCACCATGCCCGCCTTCGGCAGGTAAGAAGCGTCATGTTCCATCACCAGGCGCGTTCCCCGAATTTCATCGGGCATCCTCTCCATCAGGATGCGGTACGCTGAAAAGCCGACGGCGCAAACGGTCAGCACCGCACATCCCATCCCCAAAAGAGGCTTCATTCCGCCTTCATACCACAAGCAAGAGCCTCCGCACAGGAATTTCCGTTAACATTCAGATAACAATCCGACTCTGAATGGAACCTCCCTCCATTACTATTTATGTTTCTCCCACCCTCCCAAATTTATTCCGCACAGGGTAACATCCACGGAATCCGTTCCCTCGGGCCATGGGACAACAAGCCTGTAACCGTCCGCATAAGGCACCTTCCGGGAAGCTCCGGGAGTGGAATGAGTATACAGAGCAATGCGCATTTCATTCCCCTTCATGGAAACTTCCGCATACAAATCCCCGTGGTAATGGGAATCAAGTTCAAAATGCATGAAAAGGTTGCCGTCCTCATCAATCCCCTCGGACAGCAAATTCACTTCCTGCTGTTTTACGGCGCCGTTTTCCTGGCAGCCGGCCATCATGCAAACAGCCGGCAGAAAAAGGGCCGGCCCGGCGGAATGGAATACTCCGTACATGCTCATTCTCTCCTTTCCCTTATACACTCCTACAGGGAAAAGGGAGAGGCAAGGAAAAACGGAAGGAAGACAGAATGATGCCGCCCAAATCCAACCTATTACGTCATCATCAAAGCAAATGGAGGGCCGTGCTTGCAATTCTTCCGGCAGCCGCTAGTATTTTTCGATTCTTAGACCGCTGAAAGCGACTCTACCTCGTCAATTTTCAACAAGACAAAGATGATTAAGTGGATTCTAACCAAGATTGTCGGTACCAAAAACCAGCGTGAAGTGCGCCGTCTGCGCCCCATTGTGGAACAAATCGTCTCCATTGAAGAATCATGGAACGGCAAGGGTCAGGATTTCCTGCTTGAAAAAACGAAGGAATGGCAGGGCTATCTTCACCGCTTCCTCCCCATGGAGCTTCCCCCCGTGCGCATTGTGGAAGCCGCTCCCAGGGAAGAGCTGGAGGAAATAGCCGCCAAGCTGAACGCACGCTTTGAATCCCTGAAAGACGAATTTGCCGCCCTCCCCACGGTGGAAGCCACTCCCGCCTCCATTGAAGAGGGGAAGGCCGCCTGGAACAACATCACCCCCCAGTTTGACAAGCTGCGCGAACGCTACCTGAACCAGATCCTGCCGGAAGCCTTTGCCGCCGTCAAACACGGCGCCCGGCTGCTCTGCGGGGAAGAACGCGATATCTGCGGACAAAGACAACTGTGGGACATGGTCCACTTTGACGTGCAGCTGCTGGGCGGCATCGCCCTGCACCGCGGCTACATTGCGGAAATGGCCACGGGGGAAGGCAAAACGCTTGTCGCCACCCTTCCCGTATACCTGAACGCGCTGACTGGCATGGGCGTGCACGTGGTGACCGTGAACGACTACCTGGCGCGCCGCGACTCCGAATGGATGGGGATGCTCTTCCAGTTCCTGGGGCTGACGGTCGGCTGCATCCAGAGCATGATGCCCTCCCAGCTGCGCCGGGAGCAATATGCCTGCGACATCACTTACGGCACCAACGCCGAATTCGGCTTCGACTACCTGCGCGACAACGGCATGGCGACCTCCAAATCCGAGCAGGTGCAACGCGGGCACTACTTCTCCATTGTGGACGAAGTGGACTCCATCCTTATCGACGAGGCCCGTACGCCCCTCATCATTTCCGGTCCCGCGGTCGTCACCCGGGAACAGCAGTACGATACCCTGCGCCCCGCCATTGAACGCGTGGTGAAAGCGCAGACGGACCTTTGCAACGAGCTCATGTCCCAGGCCCTGAAAGCCCAGGAGGAAGGCCGCACGGAAGAAGTGGGCCGCTGCCTGTTCAAGGTGAAGACAGGCCAGCCCCGCCACCGCGCCTTCCTGCGCGCCATGCAGGATCCCGAGCTGCGCCGCATCGTGGAAAAATATGAACTGACCCTTTACCAGGATACGCGCAAAAAGGAACTCTACAAGCTGAAGGAGGAAATGTTCTTCACCGTGGATGAAAAGACCCACGACGCCGACCTGATGGAAAAAGGCCGTGAAGTCATCTCCCCCGGCCACCCGGAGGACTTCGTGCTGCCGGACCTGGGAACCGCCTTTGCGGAAATGGATGAAGACCCCCGCATGACGGAAAAGGACAAGCTGCGCCGCAAGAATGAACTGACCAAGCAGCTTGATGAAACGGGAGCACGCCTGCACACCACCTCCCAGCTGCTGAAAGCCTACTGCATTTACGAAAAAGACGTGGAATACGTCGTCAAGGAAGGCAAGGTTATCATCATTGACCAGAACACGGGCCGCGAAATGCCGGGGCGCCGCTGGAGCGACGGACTGCACCAGGCCGTGGAAGCCAAGGAAGGCGTGGAAGTGGAGCGTGAAAACCAGACCTACGCGACCATCACTATCCAGAACTACTTCCGCCTGTACAAAAAACTGGCGGGCATGACCGGCACGGCGGAAACGGAAGCCGCGGAATTCCATGACATTTACAAGCTGGACGTCCTCCCCATCCCGACCAACCGCCCCTGCATCCGCAAGGACCAGAACGACCTTATCTTCAAATCCCGCCGTGAAAAATTCAACGCGGTGATCAACAAAATTCAGGAACTCCATGATAAAGGCCAGCCCATCCTGATTGGCACGGCCAGCGTGGACGCCTCTGAAACGCTCTCCCGCATGCTCAAGAGGGCCAAAATCCCCCATGAAGTGCTGAATGCTAAAAACCACCAGCGCGAAGCGGAAATCGTGGCGCTGGCCGGCAAGCGCGGAGCCGTCACCGTCTCCACCAACATGGCGGGCCGCGGTACGGACATCAAGCTTGGCGAAGGCGTGGCCGACCTCGGCGGCCTCTTCGTCCTGGGTACGGAACGCCATGAATCCCGCCGCATTGACCGCCAGCTGCGCGGCCGCTGCTCCCGCCAGGGAGACCCCGGCGCCTCCCAGTTCTTCATCTCCTTTGAAGACGACCTGATGCGCAACTTCGGCGCGGCGGAACGCATGACGAAGATGATGGAACGCCTGGGCGTGGCCGACGGCGAAGCCCTGGAACACAGCTTCCTGAACAAATCCGTGGAATCCGCCCAAAAACGCGTGGAACAGCGCAACTACATGTGGCGCAAGCACGTGCTGGACTATGACGACGTCATGAACAAGCAGCGTGAAATCGTTTACGGCTACCGGAATGAAGTGCTTTCCACGGAAAACCCGCGGGAAATGATTTACGACATTCTGGAAGAAGTAATCGCCACCCGCGCCCATGAATTCCTGGATCCGGACTCGGAAGGCCTGACCCATCCGGACGAACTGCTCGCCTGGATGAACTCCTCCTTCCCGCTGGGACTGACGGCGGACGCCGCCAAGCTGGAAGAACGCCAGATGGATGACACCATCGCCTTCCTCATTGACAAGGTCAAGGCCACTTATGAAGACAAGGCTTCCCGCGAACGTCCGGAATACCTGGACCACATGGAACGCCAGATCATCCTGGGGGCTATTGATAAAATGTGGCAGGAGCACCTGTACAACATGGACTCTCTGCGGGAAGGCGTTCGCCTCCGCGCCCAGGGCCAGAAGGATCCCCTGGTGGAATACAAGTCTGAAGCCTACGACCTGTTCGTTACCCTGATGGAAAGCATCAAGGGTGAAGCCATCGGCAACCTCTTCAAGAGCACCACCAACCTGGATGCGTTTGAAGACTTCCTGGCCAGCCTGCCCCAGTTTGATTCTTCCGATGAAAATCAGGAAGACGGCGCCAACCTGCCGGAAATAGGTTTTGACGGCATGCCCAGCGACCTGCTCTCCGCCCTGCGGGAACAAGTCTCCCGTGCACGGGAACACCAGTCCGCACAACAGCCGGAACAGGAAGAAGCTCCAGCCGTCATTTCCGACGCCACCACCATTGGGGAAGGCTATCAGCCCGCTGTGGCGGAACCCAAGCTGGTCATGCCCAGGCGCAAGGTCAGCGTCGTGCTCCGCAAGGAGGGAGCCGCCCAGGCGCCGGCGGAAACGCCTGCCGCCGGCGATGAAGAAGAAATCGCCGTCACTCTTGACTCCCAGGACTTCGCGGAAACCATGGACAACCGGGATTCCGCCGATACCCGCACGTTCTAAAACATTACGCATCACTTACAGGACGGAGGAAACGGATACAGCCGTTCCCTCCGTCTTCAAGCTTCCGGGCCGCCCTTGACCACGCTCCCTCCCAACAAATCCACCAACGTCCGTTCCGTGCTGGAGTACGTCCCGTACTTCAGGGACAAAATCTTTGCCGTGCATGTGGAACGCCCCCTGGTGGATTCCGAAGAGCTGGTGGACGCATTGCTGGACCTGGACGCTCTTCAGGAAATAGGCGTCAGGCCCGTGCTGATAGTGGAAGGAACGGACGCCTCCGCGCTGTACGAACACACGCGCGTTTGTGAAATGCGCTCCGCCTTGGTGGAAGCGCCGTTGAAAGGCGGTCAGCTTGTCCGGGAAAGAGTCCGGGAAATCCTGGGGAGGCATCAGATCCCCGTGGTGGCCTCCGGCCGTTCCGGCTCCTTTGACCCGGAATCCGTCCGTATGGCATTCAGTCTGGGAGCCTCCAAATACATCGCCCTGCTCAACGACCATAAGGTTCCCTCCCGTGACGGACGCCCCATTGCCGCCATTCTGGAATCGGAAGTGGCGGGCCTGGAAGGAGAAGTAACCCACCGGGAACTACTGGACCAGGCGGCTGAGGCCTGCCGGACGGGAATCCCCCGGGTACACCTGCTGGACGGCAAAATGCGAGGCGTACTGGTGGAGGAACTCTTCTCGGAAGAAGGCGTAGGCACCATGGTCCACACGGACTCCTACCGGGAAATACGCCCCTTGAAGGAGGAGGACATTCCGGAGCTCCTCTCCATGATCGCCCGCTCCGTAGTGGACTCCAAGCTGGTCAACCGGAACTATGAGGACATCGCCGCCAGAATGGATGACTACTACGTGCTGACTCTGGACGACAGCATCGTGGGCTGCGTTGCCGTCTATCCCTACCCGAAGCACCGCAGCGCGGAACTGGGCTGCCTGTACATCAAGCACCGCCATGAAGGCCGCGGCTATGGCCGCGCCCTGTGTGAATTCGCCAAAAGAAAAGCGGAGGAAATGGGCATGGAATTTATCTTCGCCCTCTCTCAAAGCGCCGTCCACTACTTCCGGGACCGCATGCACTACGCGGAATTCTCCCGTGACTGCCTCCCTCCGGAACGCCTGCGCGCCCTGGAACTCAGCGGCCGCAAATCCGGGGTTTTTGGACTGAGACTTAAATAAAAACGCGCTTTACCTGTTTATTCAACTTCAGTAGCTTCGCCATTCTCGCGTCTATTGACTGGAATTGAGGAAATCTCTTATTTTCTGACGGTTCTTCTTTACCGTTTGCCCCCATGAAGACCATTCCCCAAATAGGAGCGAATACAGGGCAGGCCATCTAGGTATTCCTTCAACTTTCCAGGTTGACGTTCATTGCAACTCACGAGTCATTATTCATTGAGATTTTTATGAAAGTTTTTATAACTAGTCTCATATAAAAAATCTTACGCCTCTCTTATAGATTTTCATTGAATAATTAGCGCAGACAACTAGTTAGTTTTAACTTAAATAACAATTATCAAATATATGCGACACATATACCGGGGGGAAATCGGGGAGATCAAGTGGCGCAATGCTCGCATGTCTTGTGCCTATGCCCTGATGGCCATGCGGACCAAGGCGGGTATTTCTCGGAAGATGATGGCTGCGGCTCTTGGATATTCTTCTCGGTGTATTTTCGTCCATCGAAATGGCAAACAACGAAAAGATCCATATGCCTGCCCTCCTGAAATACGTGGAGGTGACGGGATTGCCTTTCAAGGTGTCAACCGTTCCGAAGAAGAGGAAACCAGGAACTTCCAGAAAAAAATGACAGTTTGAGGAACAGGTTTTCTTGCAATAGCCCAAAAACGGAACGTTTTTTCGTGGAAAGGCGAATGCTATTTTTCCAATTGCGAACACAGTGGATTTGTCTTTGTGGGGTGGGTTATATAATATTTGCCGAGGACAGTGAGGAGGGCTGGTAGCGCAGGAGAGGGGATGGCACTGGGATGGACTTTTGTCCTAGGCTTTACAGGTTTTCGCAACACGCTCTTGCGAGATTTCCTTCCCTTCGGTACGGAAGACACGGCAATAACCCTACCGTCTTCCAACTGAACCTTGAAGGGGAAGCCCGTCACCTCCACATACTTCAGAACGGCGGCCATGCTCATCTTGTCATTGGTCGCGCTTTCAATCGCGGAAATGCGCGGCTGGGAACAATCGAGTGCCGCAGCCATCATATTCTGCGAAATTCCTGCCTTGACGCGCATATGGGCAAGAGCCGAGGAAACGGTGGAAGCGGCAGCGATCCGTTTGGCTTCCTCCATGATCTCGGGCGATACACAGTCTCTCAGGTCATCTTCGACCGTTGCATAACGCTTGTTCTTTGACAGATCGATCGGAACGTATTCTTTATTTTCCATGGTTACAGAAGAGGTTGAATTAAAATTGTGAGACATAATCCTTGCAGTATTTATTATCCTTGGACTGTCTTTGTTTGTCTCCGGCACAAATCAGATGCAACTCGTAAGCTTGAACATAACAGTAAAAACATGTAGGCAAGTTTGAGCAGCGGATGCGAGCGGTTGCTGTGCGATGGCGTGGCAACCCGACGTATTCCCGGTGAACGTAGGAATACTCCACCATTCGCATGGGATTGCCGTAATCTTCCAGATGAGCCCGGTATTCGTCCAGGTTGCGAATCATTTGCGCGGTCTCCCGAGGATAACGTTTACCCATCCACTTCATATCGCGTACAAATTGATCACTCGGAATAACCTTCCACTCGCTCATGTCGTCAACATAATCTGCAGATGATGTTTTATCAGGCAATCCTCACAAAATTTCAACATCGTTCCTCGCAAATCATCCCTCGTCCCTCAAAAAAGCTCCTCCTCTCCCCTACCAGCCCCCGCAGCATATTAACCTGTCTCTCGAAAATCGGTTCCTCTACCACCGCATTCATTCAGTCGATAATAACAAAGTGCTAGTAAGTGATGATTATCATTGACTTGTCTATTATTGTATTTTTAACTAAGGAAAACTATGAAAATACTACTTCTTTTTGATGTTGATTTTGAAATCAATAAAAACAGAATTTGCAACTTTCTTAATAATAAAACTACGCATCTTAAATTTGTTAATGGCGGCGATATAAACATAGATTCTGATATAATATCAAAACCGGATTCCTTTATATCCATTTTAAATAAAATTAATAAAAAAATTCATGAATTTGATAAAATTTTTTGTTTTACAGAAAAACAATATATAGATAATTATTTTTTCCATGAACATAAAAAATTGTCCATTTTTTCTTTTTGGGGATGGATTTATTTAACGGACTTATCGAAGAACAATGGCTTATTATATTTTATTGTTGATTATTTGGCATTATATATTGATGATACAGCTTTTAGACATAAAATCACAACAGGTTGCATATATGATTTTTTGCAAAATAAGACAGGAATTGATGATGGAATGAGGCAAGCCAGGATTTGCCCAACTTGTCTAGAACGAATTTCTAATAATTTATCTTCGCCTGAACAAATTAATATTTTGGAGGATTTAAAAATTCTAATGAATTTTCTTTCTGATTCTTCAAAGTGGAATCAAGATATATTGGACCTCGTAATTCCACAACATCAAAGTATAAAGAAAAGGAAATCTAAAAAATCTGGAGAGATAAATGTTGTGATAGCTTCACCTAGTGATGCTTGGTTAGAACGGAAGAATTTATTGGAAAAATTAGAAATTCAATTTAGACGTGGACATCATGAATCATATTGTTGTAAACGTTTAATCGTACATGGTTGGGAAGATTTAGCATCTCAATCAGGGTATTCTCAAGATATTATAAATCGTCAAATAATTTGCAACGTTGATTTTGTTGTCGCAATATTCAAATATAAACTGGGAACTCCAACAATTGATATTGCGACAAACCAAGAACGTTCCGTTTCAGGTACAGCGGAGGAGTTATTAACAAGTTTGAATAATTCGATGGCCGACAAGCCTCTGGGTATGGCTTATTTCTATTCAAAAGCTCCTTCCGTTTCTGTTGATTTAGATGATCTTGAAATAATAAAAAATGACTGGGATAATTTGCAGAAATTCAAAAAAGATATACAAAACAAAATACTATATAAGCCGTATACTGAAACTGGTGATTTATTGCAGATTATAATTTCCGATTTGGAAAAAAATATAATTGATTATTTCGAATAGATTTCAAGTTTAATTAGTGTTAGTTCAATTCGATCGTTTTTAGTATTCTCTATGAGGGGAAGACACGGGGGAGTCAAAGATATGCACCATTCCGAATTGAGAACAACAAACACAGGTATGCATTTTCATAAATTTGTATGTCAGGCTTGATTTCTCGCCGTACTTCTTACCACAACTCCTCCTTCCACCCGCGCCCCTTCGCCTATTGTGTGTATTGTATCATCACGTATTGTAAGTTAAAATGTCTATCTTATTTAGAGTTTCTTTCAGTACATTTAACTGATCTTCATCAAGGCACGGATACACTTGGGACAAAGAGCGACAAGATCACGCTTCTCCATCTCAATGGGATCTTCACTGCATGCCAAGGAGCAATCATCTCGGAAAGCTTCTCCATCGCCTCCTTGCGTTGATCGTCCGAAGGTCGGATATGCAGCTGGTGAGACATCTCGGAATCATGCCCCACAATCTCGCGGGCAAGAGCATGATCCGCCCCTGCCGCATGCAGAACCGTGGTGGCTGTCGCCCGCAGTGAATGAAACGTATTCGGACAAACGCAACGTTTCCTCTGCCCCCTGAAACTCTCTGGACGTGTCACAATCCCCAGCATATGCAGATGCCATCCAAACTCGTAGGAAACGATACCGCATGCGATTGTACTTATCGGACAAAATAGGCTGCACATACTCATCCACCCACTTCAAGGTAAAATATGCTTTTCCAGGAGAGCGATGATCGGGATACGCATTTTCAAGAATGGCTCTCTCGGACTCTGGTATTGATCCCGCCAATACAACCGCCTCATCAGCCTGCTCGAATTAAGTAATTTCACCTGTCCATTGCTTCCAAAAACCACAATAATGTACTGCAGTTGTCAGAAATAAAAACCCGCAAGTGCTGTATTTTAAACACTTGCGAGTTTGTAAAATTGGTAGCAGGGAGGTGATTTGAACACCCGACCAAAGGCTTATGAGTCCTCTGCTCTACCACTGAGCTACCCTGCCGTTAAGTGGTTGGTGCTGGAAAGCGGGGAGATATTTAGCCCGGATTGGAAAGAATGTCCAGATTTTTTTATGGGTCAGGAGCATTTTATCACGACAGCCCGCTTCTCCATCCAGAAAAATCATTGACGATGAATCGTTCTTTTCCTCCAACCGTTTCACACAGCCTGCCGCCCAGGCCGTTTCCTGCGTCCGGACACTTGCGGCGCAGAGCGTCCTTATTCCTCCAGTCCCACGCCATTTACAGAGCGGGACAGGAAATAGAGGCCCATGAAGATTTTCGGGTCTACCACTTTTCCCTGCCCTGTCTGGTCCATCAGCCAGCCATGCACCAGCGGAAGAGGAATGCGGTGCACGGTGATGTTTTCATGAGCCACCCCGCCGCCTTCCGATATTTGGTGCAGCCCTTCCGCCAGGTAGAAGGATACCATTTCCGTGGTCAATCCGGGGGAGGAAGGCCCCGTGAACAGGTACGTCCAGGCATCCGCCCGGTATCCCGTTTCTTCTTCCAGTTCACGCCGGGCGGATTGCAATGTGCTTTCCTCCCCTTTATCTCCGGAGATGCCCGCAGGCAGTCCGATGGTGAGGGCATGCAGGGGAACCCGGTATTCCTCCACCAGCAGCAGTTCGCCGTCCTCCGTCACGGCCACGATCATGACGGCTCCATTGGCATTGACCCGGCGCACGTATTCCCACCTTCCTTCTTTCAAGAGCTCCAAAAATTTTCCCCGGCAGAGGGAATAATATGTTTCCCCGGTTTGTTCCATCTGTTCCATGATGCAGCCACGTTAGGTTTCCCGGCGCCCCTTGTCAACCATCCCGGCAGCCCTCTTCCGGAACCTCTCCGGGGCTTTCTGGTCCGGTGCCTGTAAGTGCTTGATTTACGGCGGCGTAATTGTTTCCTTTTCGTCACACACCCCAATAACAAAGTAGTAATTAACTGATAATAAAATTATTATAGTGTCATTCAAAGAATATACTCAGGAGGACTAAATTATCGGAGGAAGCAAGACTAAAATATTTTTTGGTGTGGAACCCCCGTGGAACGTAGAGCCGCGGAACGATGACTCACGCTGCTTCAAAAAGATATTTTTTCCTCAGGCGCAAATCAGTACTTTGGCGCTTCCGTCGACCGGGGTGTCGAGCTGAAAGCGGATGAGTTCGCCTTCTCCATCCCGATGGACGCCACGAGCTGTCACGGCTGCGGATGAACCCATTCCGGTTCCATCCGCGGGCGGCCTCGTAGCGAGACGGAAGGCCTCACAGCCATTTATAACCAGCAACATCTTTTATTTCCACAACAATGACGCCACCATCAGAATTGTCAGCCACCTGGTCCAGGATCACGGGAGCCCTGCAAACAATCATGTCTCCGGAGGTGTATGGATTGTGGTTTCCCAAGTTTTCCCTCCTGGAGGATTCCGGAAAGACGCTGACGCTGGTGTGTGACGATCCCATGGCCGCCCTCTGGGTGGAGAACAGCTATACGCCGGAGCTGAAGCAGGCCGCCATGCTGGCCCTGGGCACGGAGCGCCAGGTGAAGTTCATCTGCGCGGACGAGGTGGCATCCCTGCCGGCCGCCGAAGGCCAACCACAAAAGGCTTCCTCCCGCTCCAAAACGCCCCAGATGCAGGATTCCCCTGCCGCCCCGGCCAAAAAACAGCGCAGCCAGGGAACCCGGGCATGCCTGAATGATTTGTACACGTTCGATTCGTTCGTGGTTTATGAAGACAGCCGCTTTGCCTATCAGGCAGGGCTGTCCATCGCCCAGTCGGAACGGGCCCTGTTCAATCCCCTTTTCCTGTACGGGAAGTCCGGCGTGGGGAAAACGCACCTGCTCCAGGCCATCGGCCATGAGGTGCTTCACCAGGATTCCTCCGCGAATGTGGTGTACGTCACGGGCGAACAGTTCGCCAATGAGTTTATTGACGCGTCCCGCACCCAGAACGGGCAGAGCTTCGCCAAGCTGCGCCGCAAGTACCGCAAGGCGGACGTCCTGCTGGTGGACGACGTGCAATTTATTTCCGGCAAGGAGAAGACAGTGGAAGAGTTCCTGCATACGTTTGACGAGCTGTTCCACTCCCACAAGACGATCGTGATTTGCGCCGATGCCGCCGCATGCGATATTTCCAACCTGGATTCCCGCCTGGCGGCACGCCTGGAGTCCGGCCTTACGGTGGAACTGAATCTTCCGGATGATGACGCCCGGCTGGAAATCCTGCGCAGCAAGCGCGACCGGGCCGGCATGAATGTGTCTGACGAGATTCTGGAGTTCCTCGCCAGCCGCATCCAGAAGAGCGTGCGCCGCCTAGAAGGGGCCCTGCTCCGCGTAGCCACCTTTACCTCCCTGTCCGGGGACATGCCGGACATCGCCAAGATCGAGCAGCTTTTGCGCGATATCCTGCGGGAAGAAACCAGCCGCATCCTGACCGTGGATTCCATCCAGAAGCGCGTGGCGGATTTTTACGAGCTCAAGGTGAGCGACTTGACCGGCAAGCGCCGCCCCAACAGCATCGCCTTTCCCCGGCAGATTGCCATGTACCTGAGCCGCCGCCTGACGGAATGCTCCCTGAAGGATATCGGCCAGGCCTTCGGAGGCCGGGACCACGGCACCGTGATCCATGCCAACAAGCTGGTTGCCTCCCGCATGGAGGAGGACGTGCGCGTGCGGGATATCGTCCTGCGGCTGGAGGAGGATTTGAAGGATTGATTTTCCTTCCCGCCAGCCCTTCCCCAGTAATGTTGGAACAGCCGCTGTTCCTTTTCAGCATGTGTTGCTTTTCAAGCGGCGGCGGCGTCTCCGCGGCACAGGGGAGAATAAGCTTGAGACGGGAGCGGTTTGGATTAGAATCACCCTGTTCCCATTGATTCCATGATCCACGCCGACCAGCTTTCCAAAGAGTTTGGCCGCTTTCAAGCGGTAAAGAATGCCTCCTTCCAGATTGAAAAGGGGGAAATCGTAGGGTTCCTGGGGCCGAACGGCGCAGGCAAGACCACGACTTTACGCATGCTGACCGGCTACCTGCCCCCCACTTCCGGGACCGCCACGATTGCGGGATTCGACATCGTTAAAAATCCTCTGGAGGCGCGCAAGCACCTGGGCTACCTGCCGGAGCACGTGCCTCTTTACGACGACCAGCGCGTGACGGAGTACCTGAAGTTCCGCGCCAGGCTTAAAGGCATTTCTTCCAAGCAGATATGGCCCGCCGTCTCCAAGGTCGTGGAGCAATGCGGCCTGGACCCCGTGCGCCGCAAGATGATCCGCACCCTTTCCAAAGGCTACCGCCAGCGCGTGGGCCTGGCGGACGCCCTGCTGGGTGAACCGGACCTGCTGATTCTGGACGAACCCACCAACGGCCTGGACCCTAACCAGATACGCCAGATACGCGAGCTGATCAAGGGGCTGGCGGCCAACCACACCATTATTCTTTCCACCCATATTCTGAGTGAGGTGGAGATGATCTGCAACAAGGTCATCATCATTGACCAGGGGACCATCAAGGCAGCGGATACCCCCTCTAACCTGACAGCCAACCTCCGCGCCGCCGGCAAGATTACGCTGGAGTTCCGCGGGGATCTGGAGCTGATTACGCAGAAGCTGGAAAGCCTGGAACACGTGAAGAAGGTCATCCATGAAGGCACGGACGCCGATGGCTGGCATACGCTGACCGTACGCGCGGAGGCCGGAACGGATACCCGTGAGAAGGCCGCGCGCCTCCTTGCGGAACAGGGCTGCCCCCTGCGCCATATTTACCGCCACACCCCCACCCTGGAAGAGGTGTTCGTGGAAATGACCCGTAAAGATTAACCGCCCGTTTCTTCTCCCTCTCTATCCACCACCCCGCATTTTCCTTTTCTCCCCATGTCTCCGGTACTTACCATTTTCAGAAAAGAACTCAGAAGCTACGTGATGACCCCGTACGGATGGGTCATCCTGGCCTTCGTCATGGCCCTGCAGAGCGTTTCCCTGTCCGGCACGCTGAAGGCGTTCCAGCTGGCCCCGCAGAAGGAAGGCATTTTGTTCTTCATCCTGCATTCCCCCATGTTCTGGTTTTATTTCCTGTTCATTTTCCCGCTGCTTACCATGCGTTCCCTGGCGGAGGAAGAGAAGACAGGAACGCTGGAATCCCTGCTGACCACGCCCATCAAGACATGGCAGGTAGTCCTGGGCAAATATTTCTCCGCATACGCCTTTTACATCATCCTGTGGCTGCCCATGCTGCTGTACCCCCTTCTGGCGGACTGGTCCAACCTGATCGTGCAGTGGATTTACGGGTATGATGCGGGCATGGTCCTCCCCTACCGCCTGGCGGACTGGGCCGGGGCGTACGCCATCCTGCTGCTGGTCGGCGCCTGGTTCACGGCCATCGGCATTTTCGCCTCGTCCCTGACGGGCAGCCAGATCATTTCCGGCATCATCACCATCGGTCTGCTGGTGCTGATTTTCTTCATGGGGCTTATTCCCGTGGTATGGGGGGAATTCCCCGCAGCGGGGATTTTCCACTACATGTCCTGCTCGGAACATCTGGACCGCTTTTCCGCCGGGCTGGTTGATACGCGCCCTGTCGTCTTTTACCTGACCATGACGGTCTTGACGCTGGCCGTCACCATCCGCATCATTGACCACCGCCGCTGGAAGCACTGATCTACCCCGCCTTTTCCCTTTCCCCCCTTTTCATTTTTATCTATGAGCGAAGCACCAGACAACCCCGCCGCGGCCACGGAATCCCCCCTCCCTCCCGCCCGCAAGGTCAGACGCCCCTGGATGACCTGGATCAAGCTTTTCCTGCTGTTCCTCATCGTCGTATGCCTGAATTACGTGGGCTGCCACGAATATTACCGCCGGGACCTGACGGAAGACCAGCGTTATGAGATTTCCCAGCAGAGCATCAACATGCTGAAATCTCCGGAAATCCAGAACCGCAAGACGCCCGTCAAGATCACGTTCGCCTTCCTGCGCACCACGCAGAATTACACCCGCATGCGCTCCCTGCTTGAGGAGTACGAACGTTATTCCAACGGGAAGGTGAAGGTGGAGTACGTGGACCCCCTCCGCCAGCCGAACAAGGCCCGGGAGATTGCGAACATTTACGGGATTGAATTCAAGAAGAACCTGGTCATCATCGATGCCCGGGAAGACACGGAAAAAGCGCTCAAGACGTTTGAAGGCACCCAGGCGGACGCCGCCCACGTGCGCATCCTGCCCGGAGACGCCTTCGTGGTGTACGCCCCCAGCCCGGACGGCAAGAGCATGAAGGCGGTGGCCCTCCAGATTGAAGACATGATGACCGCCGGCATTTACGGGGCGGCCAATGGAGAACCCCGCAAGATGTATATTGCGGCGGACAAGAGCAATTTCAACGAGGCGCTGAGCAACAGCCAGGAGGAAAGCATTTTCACCACGCTGGGGAAAATCTGCCGTTCCGTCAACCTTCAGCTCGTTCCCATCCGCATGAGCGGCTTGAAGGAGATTCCGGAAGACGCCGCGGGGTTCATGATCATCGGCTCCAAGTACGACCTGTCCCCGCAGGAGGCGGAAGTGCTCCAGCGGTACTGGGCGCGCCCGAACGCCGCCATCCTGGTCATGCTGGAACCCCAGCAGGATACGCCCAAACAGCTTTACCGGTTCCTCCGTGAACAGGGCCTGCGCCCACAGAATGACCGCGTGATGCTCCGCAACAGGGGCAACCGCTCCGTTTTCGAGATTAACGCCATTTTCGCGCCCTCCCTGAACTGCACGCGCGAATTCTGGAATTCCAGCACCGGGCTGGAAGGGGAGAGCATCTCCCTCATCCTGGATTCCGACAACGCGGCCATGGAGCAGAAGCGCATCACGCCATACCCCCTGCTGGTGACTACGGAGGATTATTACGGAGAAACCAAGTACAACCAGTTCCCGGCCCAGTTTGACGCGCGGGAAGACAACCCGGGGCCCCTGATGATCGGCGCGGCCCTCATCCGCGGGAACGCCGGGGACGTAAACCAGAACAAGACCACCGGGCGCCTGGTGCTGCTGGGGAATACGGACCTGCTCCAGCCCAGGCAAATCAAGCCGGAACAGCGGGACTTCATGCGCACGCTGGTCGGCTGGATGACGGACCGTGAAGAACTGCGCGGCCTCGGCTCCCGCCATGACCTGACCGTGAAGCTGAACCTGGACCGCAACGCCCTGGGCATTCTGGAACTCCTGACGAACATCGGCCTTCCCCTGCTGGCGCTTCTGATTGCCCTGATTATCTGGAACACGCGCCGCCATTAACTCCACCACGCCCATCACCGGAAGCACATGCGCACATTCCGCTTCATCCTTCTTATCCTCGTCACCCTCGCCGCCATCGGCGCGGCGGTGCTCCTGACCATTGACGGCAACCTGTCCCGCATCATCGGGCGCACCGCCTTCAGTTCCGGAGAACGGCTTTTCCCCTATACCCGGGAGGAGATGAACGAGGTTTCCTGGATGCGCATCAATTGCGTGGGGGACGTTGCGGAGTTCCGCCGCAAGCCCAACGGCGTCTGGTGGTGCGAGAAGCCGTGGGACGACCGCATGGACCCGCGCGCGGCGGCGGCCATCCTCCAGTACACATATTCCACCAGCATCGTGGACGCGCTGCCCCTGCACAAGATTGATTCCGCCTCCCTGAAGGAGTTCGGCGTGAAGACGACGCCCGTCACCATCACCCTGAAGGAGATGAGCGACGACGGCAAGCGCTCCTCCACCGTGGCCCGCTACACGCTGGGGTCCCTCGCTCCCTGGCTGGTGGACGATCCGGAGAACAAGACCACGGACGATACCACCTACATGCAGACGGATTTCTACGGGCGGGACACCCGCATCCTGGTGGGCACCGGCAATATCCTGCCCCTGTTCAAGTCCGGCATCCGCCAGCTCCGGGACCACCGCCCCCTGCTCCTGCATCCGGCCATGCCCGCCTCCATTGAAATCAACAACCGAGGCCAGCGCATCGCCCTGGAGCGCAAGACTCCCGGCAGCCCCTGGAAAATCACGTACCCCCTTTCCCTGGATACGGACCCGGCCATGATGGACGTGCTGCTGGGCACGCTCCAGAAGCTGACCGCCGTGCGCGTGTATAATCCGGAGGAAACCAGCGTGCCGGACATGACGGACGACCAGATCACCTCCGTCTCCATCAGGAATTTCACAGGCCTCCCCACGGAGGACGGCAAATCCCTGCAAACGGAGGAACAGCCCGTTACGCTCCGCATTTACCCCCCTTCCGACAACGGAAGCCTGTCCGAACTGGTGAAGGCCACCGTTTCCGACCGCAAGGCCGTCTTTGAACTGGCGCAGACGACGGAGACCAACAAGGAGGTGCCCGGCGTGCGCAACATTCCGCTGGACCTGGGCCTTCTGCGCTCCAAGCAGTTGACGGACATCGGGGATTACAAGATCACCGGGCTTTCCATCCGCAAGAGTTTTCAGGATTACCCCACCATCGCCCGCTTTATTCAGGGTGATGAGAAAAAGGGCATCAAGCCCACCTGGCTGTACACGGCGGAAGGCTCCCGCTACCAGGAGGCCAATCCGGAGCATCTCGTTTCCCTGCTGAAAACCGTCAAGCTGGGGAAGGTGGCCGGCTTCGCCTCTGACAAGGCTACGGACCTTTCCGTGTACGGGCTGGACAATCCCAGGATGACGCTCACCATGTCCCTGCTGCCCAAGCCCGGTGAAGAACCGCGCCCCCCCGTGACGGTGTTTTTCTCCAAGGGAACGGACGGTTCCTGGTACGCCCGCCAGGCCGGCAAGCCCACCGTCGTCATGCTGGACAGCGCCTACATGAAGGACCTGCTGACGGACGCCCTGGCCTGGAAGAAAAAGATGCTTTTCTCTTTCAGCAGGTTCGACCTCAAGGAAATGCATCTGGAACGCATCGGCTCCGGCAGTCCCCTGATCCTGAAATTCGACCGTCTGGACGATTCCTGGACCGCTGCCAAGGATGGGAAGGATGAAACCCTGAACATCAATCCGAACCGCGCCAACCGCTATCTGGACGAGCTGGAAAAGATGGAGGTGAGCACCTGGCTGCCCTATACGGACGCCACGGCGCACGAGGCCCTGAAGAACCCCGTTTTCCGCCTGAAACTCATCCTCCAGGTTTACAAGGAGGCGGCCCCCGTGCAGTCCCAGGCCGGCCCCAGCGACATCACCTTCGCCCCGGAACCGGAGACGGAGGAAAAAGTCATCACGCTGGAAATCGCTCCGGCAGGAGAGGCCGGATACAGCAGGTTTTATTACGGCAGGGTGAATACATCCCCCAACTACTTTATCCTGAACATGGACGCCGTGCGCCTGCTCGGCGCCAGCCTCTCGGAAGACAACTGACCATTCCTCCCGCATGAGTATTGATCTGCAAACCGTTACCGCTTTTCTGGACGGAATCCTTTCCGTGGATTCCATTCCGGACGCATCCCGCGCCCTGAACGGCCTTCAACTGGAAAACGGAGGAGCCGTTTCCAGGGTAGCCGCCGCCGTGGACGGCTCGGAGAAGGCTATCCATGCGGCATTGGAGACGGGGGCGGACCTGCTCCTCCTTCATCACGGCATTTTCTGGCAGACCATGCAGCCCATTACCGGCATTGCATACCGGAAGCTGAAAGCCGCCATGGACGGGAACCTGGCGATTTACGCCGCCCACCTTCCTCTGGACGTCCACCCCGTGTACGGAAATAACGCCCTGCTGGCGAAGGCCTGCGGAATCCGGCCATGTTCCAATGAAGGACTGGACTACCACGGCGTTTCCCTGGGTACGCACGGGGAATTCCCCGGCACGTGCCGGGAGCTGGCGCAGCGGCTGGAAACCGTCCTCGGAGCGTCCATTCAAACTTTCTGGGCGGACTCCCCGGATGCCCCGGCTGGCGACGTCTTCATCTGCTCCGGAGGAGCCGGGGACGACCTTGTCCAGGCCGCAGCCCTCGGCTGCCGTACCTACGTGACCGGGGAGGGTTCCCACTGGAACATCCCCATGGCCCATGAACTGGGCGTCAATCTGGTCTTCGGCGGCCACTACTTCACGGAGACGTTCGGCGTAAAAGCCCTGGGGCATCTGCTCAAGGACGTTTACGGTCTGGAGTATGCCTTCATCGACCTGCCGCCCTCCGCCTACAGCCATTGACCAAACGCCACGGATCATGAATCTGACCACGGACGATGCCGACGGGAAAATCCGCCTGGACCAATACCTTGCCGCCCACCTTCCGGAGCTTTCCCGTTCCAGAATCCAGAGCCTGATCAAAAGCGGGGACGTATTGGTCAACGGCACTCCCGCCAAGCCTAAAAACCCAGTTTCCCGCGGTGATTCCATCACCGTCCGCATTCCGGAGCCGGAACCGGCGGAAGCACGGCCGCAGGACATTCCCCTGGACATCCTGTATGAGGATGAAGACGTGGTGGTCATCAACAAGGAAAGCGGCATGGTCGTGCATCCCGCCGCCGGCAACCCGGACGGCACCATCGTGAACGCCCTGCTCCACCATTGCGGGGACCTCTCCGGCATCGGCGGCGTGGAACGCCCCGGCATCGTCCACCGCCTGGACAAGGATACGTCAGGCTGCCTGGTCATTGCCAAGAACGACGGAGCACACCAGTCCCTGACGGCGCAGTTCGCGGCCCGCAGCACGGAAAAACGGTACCTGGCCGTTGTCCAGGGCATTCCCTCCCAAAGCTCCGGCACGGTTTTCACCCACATTGGGCGCCATCCCGTGAACCGCCTGAAAATGGCGGTGGTCAATCCGGGCACCGGGAAAGCCGCCATTACGGACTACGACCTGCTGTGCGCAGACCCGGCCACGGATTCCTCCCTGGTCCTGTGCACGCTCCACACGGGCAGAACCCACCAGATACGCGTGCACATGCTCCATCTGGGCCATCCGCTCATCGGGGACCCCATTTACGCCAAACCCGCCCGGCAGAAGGCGAAACCCGGCAGGCTCATGCTCCACGCGTGGCGGCTGGGCTTCGACCACCCGCGCACGGGAAAGCGCATGGAGTTTGAAGCGCCCATCCCGCCGGAATATACGCCGTGGCTCCAGCTCTTTCCCAACGGGCTTTACGGAGCCGTTCCGGAGCCGCGCCCGGTGAGGAAAAACGGGGAGCAGAGCTGAAGCGGCCCTGTTTTCCGTATTTCGGAAACGGCGGAGGGAGCGCCAAAAGGCAAAGGAAGCCCCTATTTTTTGCCTTCCTCCGGCTTGCAGAACTTGCGCCAGTCTTTCAGAAGCGTGGCGGGATGCCCTGTGATGATGATCTTGCCCGTGCCATCCACAATTCCCAGCCGTGGAATGGAGCCTCCCGGCTTGTAACCGGGAATGCCGTTCCCTTTCTTCGGCTTGACGATGGGGAATTTCATCCGTTCCTCCTTGGCCCATGCCTTGGCGGCCTCCTCCGTCTTGTCACAGGAAAACAGCACCAGTTCCACATCATCGGTCTGGCGGATCTTCCGGTAGGTCCGCACCACGTGGGGCATTTCCCGGCAGCAGGGGCCGCACCAACTGGCGGAATACAGGAAAAGATAATATTTGGCTTTTGGGTTCGGCCTGTCCTTGGTTAAAAAATCGGCTTTTTCCAGAGCCTTCCCCACGGCGGAAACGGCAGCCTCCCCGGCCTTGGGAGCCGGAGTATCCGCGCTGGCGGAAAACATTCCGGCCACACCGCATCCGGCGAGCATGAGAGCAACAGAGCACAGTTTGATGGATTTTTTCATAGACCCATCATTATCAATAAAAAAATAACGGTCAAGCAAGATTATTCGCCGGAGCGTATTCTGAAGAGGAGGAAAACAGGCAGGTAATGCCGGCTTCAGAAGGCCGGGAAAAAAGCTGAACGAAGGAACAGGAATTTGCATTTGTTTTTCACCTGCCGGGAGCGGGAAAAGAAAGAATTCAGCGGCGCGCCGCACCACGGTTCTTCAGGAAGAAGGCCGGAACCTAACTTGGCGGCTGGACAGAAAATGCACAAGAGCTAAACCGCCGATTTTTTGGCGGCCCCCATTCTCCCGGCAAAGGCTCAACAACCGCCCCCGCGTCCCATCAACAAACAGCCAACCGGGAACAAGGGCCTCCCGGCCCTTGTAAAAAACAGTCCAACATAAAAATATTCCCTTATGCCCCCTTTTTGGGCGGAGCATTCAAATCCACGGTCACCTTCACGGGAACATCCATGGCCTTGACGCCCTTGCTGGCCACCACCGTAGCTTTCATTTTAGCGGGCATGTTCTTTACCTGGTACGTATAAGTGCGGGAAGGAACGGAACCGAAGCTGAACGAACTTTTGGACACGCCGGGTATCTCCAGTTTGCCGCCCTCCGCGTCAGTCAGCGTTATTTCCTCCACATGGAGCGTATCACTGAATTCCAGTTCCACCTCACCGGAAGCCTTGCCGTGGTCCTTTGCATCCTTCACGGTGATTTCCATGCCCTCCACCTTGAATTTGGCGCCCTTCCGCGCGTCAAACTCCTGGCCCGGAAAAGTCCTGCTTCCTTCGGAAACCTTCATGTTGACCACTCCGTCCAGCTTCAGGGGAAACACAGGTTTCTGTTTCAGCCTCAGGGAATGTTTGGCAAAGGCTCCGGAATCACCAATGCGGGTAAAAAAATTGTCGAATTTGGCTTTTGTCCTGGCGCCGCGGCCATCCGTAACTTCAAGCTGTGAGTCCTCACCGCCCTTAACGAATTTACAGCCCTTGGGAGCAACGAAACCCAGCACCACCTCCACGGCATCCTTATTTCTGTTAAATATGTCATCCACGCCGGCAGGATCAGGGAAGGACAGGGAGACCTGGGAGACATAAACGTTCACGGCCTGTCCGCTGGCGCAGGCTATCTGGGAAACGGCGCCCAGGAAACATGCCACGGCAGTCGGCAACAATGTTTTTTTCATCATATTAAAGAGAGGCGAACCTACCCTGCATCTTCCGTGCATGCAAGAAAAATCCGCCATGGAGAAGCCCCCCCTTTAATCTTGATTTGCCCCCGCGGAACCGCTACCCTGACGCGGCTTTAAACACACAGCTTTCACAGAGACATGGAGAACACTCAACACGGGGATTCCGCCTCCCCGGCCAATCCCCCCCGGCAGCAGAAAAGCGAAAACACGGATGAACAGACCATCGCCCTGACGAAGGCGCGTCTGGCCATTGACGAGGTGGACGCCCGGATTGTGGAGCTGCTTAAGAACCGCGCCGAATGGGTGCATGAAGTCGGCCGCATTAAAAAGGAGGGGAATTCCCCCATCTTCGTTCCCGAACGGGAAACGGCCCTGCTCAGCAAGCTGAACCGACTGAACGCGGGCGTGCTGCCGGAGGCCTCCCTCCAGGCCATTTACCGTGAAATCATCTCCTGCTCCTTCTTCCTGGAAGGGGGGCTTACCATTGCCTACCTGGGCCCCAAGGGCACGTGGAGCCACCAGGCGGCCCTCAAGCAGTTCGGTAAAAGCTGCGAACTTATCCCGTGCCAGAGCTTCAAGGACGTGTTTGACATGGTGGACCGCGGGAAGGCCCAGTACGGCGTGGTGCCCGTGGAAAACTCCTCGGAAGGCTCCGTGACCGCCGTGATGGACCTCTTCGTCACCTCCCCCCTCAAAATCTGCGCCCAGATCAATCTGAACATCCGCAACAGCCTGATGGCGGACATCCCGCGGGAACACATCCGCATCCTGTATTCCCATCCGCAGGTTCTCGGCCAGACGCGGAACTGGATTCTGCGGCACTTCCCGAACGCGGAGCTCGTGGAAACCTCCTCCACCACGAAGGCCAGCATCCTCGCCAAGGAGAACGCCTCCATGGGCGCGGCGTCCCTGGGCTGCCCGCTGGCCGCGGAACTGTTCGGCCTGAACATTTTGGAAGAAGACGCGCAGGACCAGGCTTGCAACACCACCCGTTTTGCCGTCATCGGCCGCCAGGAAACGCAGCCCAGCGGCAGGGACCGCACGTCCCTGCTCATCCGCATCCAGCACAAGCCCGGCACCCTGGCGGAAGTCATCAACTGCTTCCAGCGGCACAACAACAACCTGATCCGCATTGAATCCCGCCCCTCCAAGGTCATCAACTGGGAGTACGTCTTTTACATAGACGCCGTAGGCCACATTCAGGAATCCCCCCTACGGGAAACCCTCCCGGAGCTGGAACAGCACTGCTCCATGCTGAAAATCCTGGGCAGTTACGCGGATACGGACGTCATTTGACCGGCTTAATCTTTCTCCCCCCGCTTCATACCACCCTGAAAAACCATGAAAATCGCTACGATTGCCGCCCTGGCCCTCACCCTGGTACTTCCCTCTCTGGCCCAGCAGTCCGCCACTAAAATCGTTACGGAGAACGGGCAGCCCACGCTGGCCCTGGATGAACAGTTCGCGGCCCGGCTGCGCAGCGGCAGGACGGAACAAAACGCCCCCGCCACGGTTCCCTCGGAATTCTCGGCAGCCGCCCCCGGACTTCCCCTCCCCGCGGACGCCAACCACGCCGCTGTGAAGGAAACGGCGGAAGAACGCAACCGTCGCATGGAATGGTGGAGGGACGCCAAATTCGGCATGTTCATCCACTACGGCCTGTATTCCGGGCTGGCCGGGGAATGGAAAGGCAAGCCCGGCGGTTCCGAATGGATTCAGAAAAACGTGGAAGTGGACACGGATTCCTACGCTGCGGAAGCCCTGCCCCTGTTCAAGCCCAAGGAAGGGCTGACGGAAGAATGGGCCCGGCTTGCCCGAGACGCAGGGTGCCAATACGTGGTGCTCACCAGCAAGCATCATGAAGGCTTCGGCCTGTTTGACAGCGCCCAGACGGATTACGACGCCAAAAGCGCCGTAAACCGGGACATTATCCGCGAATACGTGGACTCCTGCCGCAAGCGCGGCTTGAAGGTAGGCCTTTACCACTCCGTCATCGACTGGCACCACCCGTCCTATGACAACACCATCTGCCCGGACCTCTGCTACCCCGCGGGACAGGCGGAAATGCTTAAAAGGAAAAACATCCCGCGGGACCACGCCGCCTACCAGAAGTACCTGCACGCCCAGGTCCGGGAGCTGATGACCCGTTACGCTCCCATTGACATCATGTGGTGGGATTATTCCCAGGGAGCCATGGAAGGGGCCAGGGGCTGGAAAGCGCCGGAACTGATGGACATGGTGCGCTCCATCAATCCCGGCGTCATCATGAACAACCGCCTGTACGCCTATTCCGGCCTGAACCGGGACCAGGCCGGCACGCTGGACCTGCGCTGCGGGGACTACATCACCCCGGAACGCTTCATCCCCCGGCGCGGCTATCCCGGCGTGGACTGGGAATCCTGCATGACGGTGAGCGACAAATGGGGCTACAACCGGTATGACACCAATATCAAGTCTCCGGAAACCGTCATTGAAAAACTGGTGGAATGCGTCACCAAGGGAGGCAACCTCCTGCTGAACGTGAACCCGATGGCGGACGGAACCGTTCCGGAAAAAGTGGCCGCCACCATGCGCGGCGTGGGCCAGTGGCTCAAGATCAACGGGGAGGCCGTGTACGGCACGCGGGCCTTCACGGAACTGGACCAGCCCGCCTCCATCAACCGGCAGGGGGACATCTTCGTCTTCCTGGTTCCTCCGCCGGACAAGGGACCGGCCCAGCCGCCCAGCGAAGGGACCATGAAGGAACTGACGGAAGGCGCGGAATACGCCCGCATGCAGCCGCTGGATTCCACCGGATACGAGGACGAGGAAGGAACCTCCGTCTCCCTTCCCGCAGGCTACTCCAAAGCGGTGCTGCTGGGAGACAACACCGCCCTGCCCGTCGTCAACGGAACGGTTCTGTTCAAGGCGCACGAACACTCCAAAACGCCCTGTTCCGTCATCAAACTGAGCAAATAGCCCTCTTTTCCACTCATTTTCCTTATGGAGGAAGACCTTTTTTCCCTGGCGGCCGGCAAGCAGCCGTCACAGCAGGCAAAGGATGAAGCGGGATCCCAAGCCGGAGAACCGCAGGAAAGCGCCGCCCCCGTCCAGCCCGGCAAGACGGAGGAAGACGTGCGCAACCGCGTGGACTACCTGCGTTCCGAACTGCGCCGCCACAACCGGCTGTATTACGAACAGGCGGAACCGGAGATCTCCGATGCGGAATATGACGCCCTGTTCTTGGAGCTTGAAAAACTGGAACAGGCCCATCCTGAACTGGCTGACCCGGATTCACCCACGCGCCGTGTGGGGGGGGCGCCGCTCCAGGGCTTCAACCAGATCAGGCACGCGGTGCCCATGCTGTCCATTGACGACATTTTCGAGCAGCGCGACGCCCCTGTTCCGGACGAGGAACTGGTGGAATTCTACAACAAGCTGGTCAAGGCGCTGAAAACGGAAACGGTGCCCGTCTCCGTGGAACCCAAGATTGACGGGGTGGCCCTCTCCATCATGTACCGCGGCGGCCAGCTGGCTTATGCGGCCACGCGAGGGGACGGAGACGTGGGGGACGACGTAACGGCCAACGTCCGCACCATCCGCAGCGTCCCCCTCACCCTTCCCCCTGGCGCCCCTCCCGTGCTGGAAGTGCGCGGGGAGGTCTTCATGCCCAATGAAGCCTTTGCCAAACTGAACGAGGAACGGGACGCCGAAGGGCTCCCCGCTTTCGCCAACCCGCGCAACGCCACCGCCGGAACCCTCAAGCAGCTGGACCCCCGGCAGGTGGCCGCCCGTCCCCTGGCCTTCCTGGCCCACGGGCTTGGCGCGTATGAAGGGCCGGAACTCACGAATGTAAAGGATTTCTGGGACATGCTCCGCCACTGCGGCATTCCCTGCAATGATCCGGTGTATTATACGGACAGCCTGGAATCCACCCGTCAGGCCGTGCGGGACATTGACAGGCTCCGCCACACGCTCCCCTACGGCACGGACGGCGCCGTCATTAAAATCAGCTCCATGGCCACCCGGGAGGCCCTGGGAGCCACGGCGCGCGCGCCCCGCTGGGCGGCGGCGTACAAATTCCCCCCGGAACAGAAGGAAACCGCCCTGCTGAACATCATCGTGCAGGTGGGCCGCACTGGGGTGCTGACGCCCGTGGCGGAACTCAAGCCCGTGCTGCTGTCCGGCTCCACGGTGGCGCGAGCCACCCTTCACAACCAGGATGAAATCGACCGGAAGGACGTCCGCATCGGAGATACCGTGCTGGTGGAAAAGGCGGGGGAAATCATCCCCGCCGTTCTGAAAGTGAACCTTTCCAAACGTCCGGCGGATGCCAGGCCCTACAGCATTCTGGAAGCCACGGGGGGCCTGTGCCCCGCGTGCGGCAACCCCATCATGAAGGAGGAGGGAAAAGTGGCCTGGCGCTGCACCAACTTCACCTGTCCTGCGCAGGCCGTGTCGGGCATCACCCACTTCTGCTCCCGCTCCGCGCTGGATGTGGAAAGCATCGGCTCTTCCGTGGCGGAAGCTTTGAGAAGCTCCGGCCTGGCTGCCTCCGCGCTGGACCTCTTCCCCCTGAAGCTGGAACAGCTCGCCAACCTGAACCTGGGCACGCCGGAGGAACCGCGCCGCTATGGGGAAAAGAACGCCCAGAAAGCGCTGGATGCCCTGCAACACGCGCGCGAGCTTCCGCTGGAACGCTGGCTCATCGCCTTCGGCATTCCCCTGGTGGGGGAAGTAGTCGCCAAGGCGCTGGCGGACACGCACCCGGACCTGGAGCATGTGGCGGACTCCTCCTACCTCCGGGACATCGTGCGCCTGGACGAGCTGATGGAACAAGCCGCCAAAACCAACCCCAACACCCGTGAAAACAGGAAGGCGGTGAAGGAAGGCGCGCTTTCCGCAGAGGCGGCGCAGGAGCGCCATCAGGAACTGACGGATGAAATCAACCGCCTGACCGCCCCCTATCTGGAAACGGGCTACCTGCGCAAAAATACGGCCAAGTTCAGCTATGGCTCCGAAATCGGCGTGGCGGCGGCCAAATCCCTCCAGAGCTTTTTCACCTCCGCAGCGGGGAACCATACGATGGACGTTCTGCGCGGCCTGGGCATCAATCCCCAGTCCCAGTCCTACCGGGCCAACCTTCTGGAAATCCCGGCGGGGGCCCTGTCCGGCAAGACCTTCGTCATCACCGGAACGCTCAGCCAACCGCGGGACTACTTTGAACAGCTCATTGCCGCCCACGGGGGGAAAGCCACCGGAGCCATTTCCAAATCCACCTCCTACCTCCTGGCAGGCAGCGGCGGCGGCTCCAAACGGGACAAGGCCCTCAAGCTGGGCGTTCCCGTCATCTCCGAGGAAGACTTCAACAAGCTGGTCGGGGAATAGGCCGCCATCCCTACCCTACTCTGTTTCCCATCGACGCTACAGAAACCCGTTCCCTGCATCATGCCGCAGGCTTCCGCCTGTTCCATCCCGCCGGAGCTCAAGGCAAAAACGCCCAATGTGCCCCCTCCGTCCACCCCTTCTCCCTTCCATGGTCCGTCTGATTTTTTCCGTGTGCCGCATTCCGGGAATTTAATTCCTGAATCCTGCAAAAAAGCTTGCTACGGACCGGCATCTGCTCCCTAATAAACCGCGTATGCTGAACCTGCCTAACGCCATTACCCTGACACGGATTGCCCTGGTAGTCGTCTTCACGGCAGCAGTCAGCATCGCGGATCAGTATTCCTGGGGATACCTGGCCGCACTGGTCACCTTCATCCTGGCGGCCTGCACGGACTGGCTGGACGGCTACCTGGCCCGCCGCCTGAACCAGGTTACCACCTTCGGAAAGCTCATTGACCCCCTGGCGGACAAGATTGCCGTTTCCGCCGCCTTCATTTACCTGACGGGCGTGGGGCTCTGCCCCGTCTGGGCCACCATTCTCATCATCAGCCGGGAATTCCTGGTCACCGGCCTGCGCCAGATCGCCCAGGACCACGGCATCATCATCCCTGCGGGAACGTCCGGCAAATGGAAAACCGCCTTCCAGCTGGCTTTCTGCATCGCCTGCCTACTGGCCCTGACCTGGACGCATACGCCGGAATACCTGCCCTCCTTCCTGGACCAGCTTGCAGCGCTCTGCCTGTGGCACGGATCCGGAGCCTCCAATTTCCTGTACCAGTTCACGCTGTGGGGTTCCATCATCCTGACCGTTTATTCCGGGGCCGTTTACTGCGTGGGCGCGCGCAAATTTTTCAATCGGTAGATTCAATGACTGTTAACAAATAACAGGAATATCACCCATCTACTCTCAGCGTTTACGGTATCCTCGATAGAGATAGTCCGCTTTGGGAATTTTTCCAATAGTACGATCCAATAGATCGGGAATTTGTCTATCGTCATAGCCAGCCATCCTCAAATATTTCTTCACTTCCAATGCTTTTGCAGGATAGCATTTTACTAACAAGCTTACAAAATCCTCTTCCATATCCTCAACAATACTCTCAGCCTTTCTTGCACGTCTTTCCCTAATATGTAATGTATTAAAAAACGCAAAAACATCTGCATCTGATTTCTGCAAGTTTTTTTGATTCACTAAAAATTCCTGTTCTGATTTCTGAATCATTTCGTCAAGACCATGCACTATTTCACTACGAAATTGGCCTAGAATCACAGCATTGGAAGCTAAGAAAATTTCAAGAGCCACTTTTGGGTCCAAATCCATTTCCTTCACAGTCGCTTTATCCCTGATCAATCGGGAGGATAAACGTCGCAGGATGCCTTCCTTAATACTGTAATCCAAATCTCCTCTGCGAATTAACCATTGCAGCTCTTCCTCCGCATTGACATTTGCAAAAGGAGCTTTTGCAATCAAATAACGTAGCCACAATACTTCTTTAATATCGTCTCCGTTCCATGCATGATCCCTATTTTCCATCAATCTTTTCAATATTTTATCCGTTATATTGAAAAAACTGCATACGTTTCCTTTTTTCAAAGATTCATCCAGTTTCATTAAAGAACGGGAAGAGTCTTTATAAATATCAGTATAAGGAGGCACCTTCAGCTCATCTGCAATGGCAGAGGAATAACCGCATAACGATAACACACAGATAAAAAATAAAATTCCGTTCATCTTATTATTCATTAAGAATCTATATTTTTAGCAGTTCCTGCTGTACTTCGTTCAACACCGCGATCAAACTTGGAGACTGTTACTTTCACTTCTTTTAAACCATTCCCATTCGGTCTCTGTCCATCAAAATCAATCACAGCAGTCATAGGAAAATCTTTTCCACTGACCTGACAATATTCTTTTTTGTCCACATGAACATAAAATCCACACTGATATATATAGGTGATTGGATAAGGTCTATTCTGAACATCCCATACTGTTCCTTGCTCAAATCCAATATTATCAAATTGAAAATGGTTCCTTGATCCAAGAACAGCAACATCCTTGACAGGTTCGTGAACCGGAGCATCCTCAGGCAAATCTTTATCATTTGCCTTTTCAATCAACCCCAATTCTTGAAAATTGACCGTCAATGGATGAATTATTATTATAATTTGAGAGGAAGCCCCTACTAGATTTTTATCTCGTCCACCATCCACGGGATAACCCGGTACTCTGAAACCGGAGGAAATACCTTTAATATCACTGGGAACAAATATTTTAAATTTCTTCTCAACAGGTTTTTCCCCAATATTCGTTTTTACTTTTACAGTAAGATCACAATTATTTATAATTTTATTACTTACTTTTAAATTAGCCTTTAATGGATTTTCATTATTCATATCCAACACAGCCATATCCTTACATTTATCTTCCAGAAACCATTTAACGGATTCTTTATCTACATCGCCCACTCTCTTACCACCCAAAGACAACTTGATTTCCTCTCCTATCCCTACATCTGTCCTTTTCTTATCTGCTTCCTTATCTGTTTTTTTAACAAGGCATATTACCGAATTCAATACTGTCTTAGATGTTATCTCCAGTTCCCCTGTGTCAGGTTCCATTTCCTCAGCATCGGTTATATTTATGCTGATGGGTATGATTGTTATAAAAACCACCACTACAGAACTATGCATTTTCATATGCTAACTCTTATCCTCAACCATATCAAATCATGTTAGATTTTTTACAAAAATCTGATAATTAATATTTTATAAATAAATATAACGGAATTATTTACCATCAAACAAATACGTATGGAATTTTTTCTCTTGACGGCTGTCCTTTGCCGTGCTTTTATGGCCCTGTTCCCGCCGAATGGTGCTTGGTTGTTGATTTTTGATAGTCATTTGCGGTTGGCGGAATACGGGCGTCTCCGTATTGATCCTTTCAGTATCGCTCCTGCGGGCTTCTTTTTGTTCCGCTATTGTCGTGATTCCGTCAGTTCATTGCAGCCGAGGCGCATTCACAGACACATCAATAAACATGGTATCAACCACATTCAGGGAGCTTGGCTTGTCGGCTCCCATTCTCCGCCAGCTGGAGAAACTGGAGTACAAGACCCCCACCCCCATCCAGGCAGCCTGCATCCCCCTGCTGCTGCAGAACAAGGACCTGATGGGACTGGCGCAGACCGGAACCGGCAAAACGGCCGCGTTCGCCCTGCCCCTTATTCAACAATTTTCAGAACATCCCAGAAAGCCGCTTGCCCGCCAGGTAAGGGCGCTCATCCTGAGCCCCACCCGGGAACTGGCCGCGCAGATTCATGACAACATCTGCGCCTACGCCAAAGGGCTGAACCTGTCCACCGCCGTCATCTTCGGCGGCGTGGGGTACGCCCCCCAGTTCAAGAAGCTGGCCGGCGGCCTGGATATTCTGGTAGCCACGCCCGGCAGGCTGATTGACCATCTGGAACGCCAGACCGTCAACCTGGGCGGTGTGGAAACCCTGATTCTGGACGAAGCGGACCACATGCTGGACATGGGCTTCGCTCCGGCCCTGAAAAAGATCGTCGCCAAAATCCCGAAGAAACGCCATACCCAGATGTTCTCCGCCACCATGCCGGACAACATTCTGCAACTGGCCCAGTCCCTGCTTCAGGAACCGGAAACGGTGATGGTCACCCCCCCGGCCGCCACGGCGGACAGGGTGGAACAGTCCCTCTGCATGGTTGGCTCCCAGGCGGAAAAAAGGCCCCTTACCCTGGATCTGCTGGAACAGCAGGAACAGCCGGGCCGCACGCTCATCTTCACCCGGACCAAGCACGGCGCGAACCGCCTGGCCTCCTTCCTGACCGGAAAGGACCACCCGGCCTCCGCCATCCACGGCGACAAGAGCCAGGGCACGCGTGAACGCATGCTCCGGGAATTCCGTTCCGGGGAAACGCCCATTCTCGTCGCCACGGACATCGCCGCCCGCGGCATTGACGTGAAAGACGTGCAGCTCGTCATCAACTACGATCTGCCGGAAGAACCGGAAGTCTATGTGCACCGCATCGGCCGCACGGCACGCGCCGGAGCCGCCGGGCAAGCCATCGCCCTCTGTTCCCCGGATGAAATCAAAAAAGCCAGGGACGTGCACAAGCTGCTGGGGCGCCTCCTTCCCGTCCATTCCTCCAGCGCCACCATACCGTCTGAATTGCAGACGGTTCCCGGCACGCACCGGGAAAGGAAAAACTCCATGCAGGAAAACCGTTCCGCCTCCCGCAGGGGGCCGCGGAAAAGTTACGGAAGGCGGAATTCCGCCGGAAGGCAGGGAAGCCGTGCGGGCGCATGATTTTAATCATTCAAAAAAACTTTTGAACGAAATCAGGGGCTGCACAGTCTCACTTGCTACAAACGGTTCACCGGACCGTTCCAGTCGGGAAGCTTCAACCGGAGTTTCAATCATGAAAATCATCTCGTCCATCATCAAGACACTGTGCGTGGGTACCGTCGGTTCCCTCGCCTGCCAGGCCGCCATGCAGGCTTACGCGGATGACGTTCCCTCCACGTTTGTGGAAGGCAACTATTCCCCGGAAGTAGCCCGCTACGTGCAGAGCATCGCAGGCGTGGCGCTGGCCTCAGGCATTCATGATTATGACGAAAACGCTACCAGCAGCTATCAGGTTCTGGCTCAGGTTCTCAACAGCGGCAATGCAACGGAATTGCCGGACGACCTGAAACGGGCCATTGAAATGCTGACCAGCTACGTCCCCGACCCGAACGCGACCATTCAGCCGATTCTGACTAAAAAACAGATTGAGAGGATGGAGCAGATGGCGGACCGTATTGAAAACCTGATGGAGGAAAAATACGGAGTGGACCTGGAAGACTGCATGAATATCATGAAACGTGCATTGGCCCCGTCCATTCCCGACATCCTCCGCTCCTGTGACATGGAAGGCACGCAGCTGCCGACCACCACCGTTTTCCGCCCCAGGCTGGGCAAGGCGCTGAATGAAGCTTATGCCAGGCTTGCCGCGTCAAAACTTCCCGCCGCCGGCACGGCTCAGTAACCGGACCACTTCAAAACGACCGGGAAGATGATCCCGATTCCACGGCATGCGGACCCCGTCAAGGTTCCCTGAACAGAAGCCGCAGGAAACGGAATGATCTTCCCCGTCGCCAGGAAAGGAAACAACAGCCAGCGCCGGCGACACCACGCAACACTCTCCGGATGTCCTCCGATGCAGGGCCGATCCTTCGGACCGCGGTGCAGCGATACGCTCACCCCCCTTCACTCCCAAGCAACGGCATGCAACATCGGCACAACCGGGTGATGCACCTGACAGGCCCCGTCCTTCCCGCACTGCGGCAGGAATGGGGCCTTTTTCATGCCCGCCTCCCGGAAGGAGCCTGCCTTCCCCTCTTTTGACGCCTCCGGCGCGGAGCACCTCTCTCCCGCAGGAGAATGCATTTTTTGCACCATCCGTGAAAGAAAGATTCTCAAGTCCGGGTATGTATGGCAAACTAAGGACTCAAATCCTTCCATATAATTACCATCCATGGATAATTCATCATCACGCCGTCGTTTCCTTCAGACCCTGGGTCTGGCTACTGGCGCCCTGGCTGCCGGTTCCTTCGCCAACGCCCAGGAAGTAGCTCCCCTGGCTCCCAAAAAGATCATCGTTCCGGACCCGAACAACATCGGTCCCATGACCACGTGGCCCCCGCGCAAGCCCGGCGCCATCTACATGGGCGGCTTCAGGGCCCCCAAGCTGGACAAGGTGCGCGTGGCCTTCGTCGGCGTAGGTGAACGCGGCTCCATGCACGTGGGCCAGATGGCCGTCATTGAAGGCGCGGAAGTCGTCGGCATCTGCGACCTGTACAAGGACTGGGCGGAACGCAACGCGGCGCTGGTGGAAAAGAAGACGGGCAAGCGCCCTCCCATTTTCACGAACGGCCCGGAAGACTACAAGCGCATGATGAAGGAAGTCAAGCCGGACGCCGTCATCGTCTGCCCCAGCTGGGAATGGCACTGCCGCGTCACCTGCGACGTGATGAAGATGGGCGCCCACGCCTTTGTGGAAGTGCCCATGGCCGTCTCCATCAAGGAGCTCTGGGAAATCGTGAACACCTCCGAGGAAACCCGGAAACACTGCATGATGATGGAAAACGTCAACTACGGACGTGAAGAACTCATGTACCTGAACATGGTGCGCCAGGGCGTCATCGGCGACCTGCTGTACGGGGAAGCCGCCTACATCCACGAACTGCGCGGCCAGATGAAGCAGGTGGACCGCGGCACCGGCTCCTGGAGAACCTACCACTACGCCAAGCGCAACGGCAACGTCTACCCCACGCACGGCCTCGGCCCCATCGCCCAGTACATGAACCTGGCCCGCAAGGACGACTGCTTCGGCAGGCTCGTTTCCTTCTCCAGCCCGGCCCTGGGCCGCGCCGCCTATGCCAAGAAGAATTTCCCGGCGGACCACAAGTGGAACAAGCTGGACTTCGCCTGCGGCGACATGAACACCTCCATCATCAAGACCACCATGGGCCGCACCATCCTGGTGGAATGGGATGAAACCAGCCCGCGCCCCTACTCCCGCCTGAACCTCATTCAGGGCACCCTGGGCACGCTGGCCGGCTTCCCGACCCGCGTGGCCGGTGAAAAGCTGGGCAACGGCAACTATCACGAATGGATTGAAGGCAACGAAAAACTGGCCCCCATTTTTGAAAAGTACGATCACCCGCTCTGGAAGAAAGTCGGCCCGCTGGCCCTGAAGATGGGCGGCCACGGCGGCATGGACTTCGTGATGCTTTACCGCATCATCGAATGCCTCCGCAAGGGCGAACCGATGGACCAGAACGTATACGAAGGCGCCTTCTGGTCCTCCGTCTCCGAGCTTTCCGAATACTCCGTGGCCCAGGGCGGCATGCCCCAGGTGTTCCCGGACTTCACCCGCGGAGACTGGAAGACGACCGCCCCGCTGGGCATCGTTCAGTAAAAAACTCATTCCCCATCCGGCCTGGAGCTTTTCCGCCTTTACAGCGGGCTTCCAGGCCGGAGCGGATTTCCCGTTCAGAAAACAGGCCGCTGCAAGGCGTGCCTGTTTTTTATTGGCGTGAACAGCGGTTGCAGGGGCAAAAGGAAGCAGGCTGTTCCATTGGCAGCCCCCCTGTTCCTTGATGGAACGGGCGCTCACGTTCATAAAGACGGAGCATGAAAACCCGCAATAAGCATTGGTTCCCTGCCTGCTGTTAGTGAAAAAGGCAGGAAAGGAAGAATGCCTTGCACCCGGAAGGTACAACCACACAGCCTGAATAATTTATGAAAGCGCCGACTCAACTCATTTCTTGAGGATTCTCTTTAGATTGGCAATGTCCAATAACAAATTCACCGTTTCAAAATTCCCCTTGTAAAACACGCCCCAGTTATTGAAGACGCAGGGCAATTCCTTTGCTTTTTGCAGCGTATCCACCCTGATGAGAGATACCGGAACATCGTTCTCTCCACAGTACCGTTTTATGATCTCAATGTTTTGATGCACAAAGGGGCATTGCATATCATAATAAATTGTCAGCTCCCGGCTCTCAATTCTCCCCTTTTTGGCATTCGGCGCAAACCTCGGCGTTGTGCCGTCAAAGGAAAGAGCAAGCAGTTCATAGCCATGGCTGGCAGCATCCACCGCCTCAAAGCCGAACTTCTTCGCGAAGGATTGATCGGCAAGCCAGGCTTTTTGTTTTTCAGCTCCGAGCATGCAAACGCCGGATTTGCCCTTTTCCCTGGCATCAGCCAGACAATATTCCATCAGCAATTTTCCATACCCTTTCCCCTTGTAGCTGCCGGAAACCCACAAGCAATATATATAATAGTAGTTGTCCCCAAGGATGGGAACCCAGGCCGTCTCCAGAGGGGCATATTCAATAAAAACCACTCCCTTGGCATTTAACTTTCTAAAGACGTGGCCTTCCCTGATCCGGCCGGAAAGCCATTGCCGCTTTGCTTCAACGCCCGGATGGGGGGCCCGGCTGCGGATAATGCAGCATAAATGTTCACTGGCCAGATTGTCCGCCGTTAAATTGATAAAATCCGTATTCAAAGGCGCATCTTCCATTCTACTAATTTTAATATCCGCCTGCGGAAATGTCAAAAACTCATTCCGTGCCCCGACTTCCCGTTGCAGGCACAAGCCCTTTTGTTCATCCGGGCATCAGCGGGCGCATTACTCCCTTGGCAAATGGGGCGCATTACAACAGAAACAAGGCTGTACCTGCTGAAAAACAGCTGTAACGGCGTGAGAGACATCGGTCCTGAACCGTTCTGAAGATTCCTCAACTGCCCCTGACGGGCGTCTCCGGCGTCAGTTCATACGTCTTTTCCGTGCCATTGGCGGCCACCCGGACGGATTGCGCCATCGGGGAGGAAAGGCGGAACTGCGTTACCCTGCCGTCCTTCCAGTCCATGTCCACGGTAATGTTGCCGCGGGCTTTCAGTCCGCGCACGCTCCCGTTTTTCCAGGCTTCCGGCAGGGCCGGCAGAAGATGCAGGCGGCCGGTGCGGGACTGGAGCAGCATTTCAGCAAAACCGGCCACGATGCCCATGGTCCCGTCCACCTGCATGGGCGGATGCGTGGTGAACAGGCTGTCCATCATGCTGTGGCGCATCATGCCCCGAATCATCTCATAAGCCTTTTCCCCGTCCAGAAAACGCGCCCAGAGGCTGGCGCGCCACGCCCAGGTCCAGGAACGGCGGGAATCCCCCGTGGTTCCGCGCGCCAGCAGGGATTTGCGGGCGGCTTCCGCCCATTCCGGCGTCTTTTCCGGGTTGATCCGGCTGCCGGGATAAACGGCAAACAGGTGGGAGGTGTGCCGGTGGCGCGGGTCCCAGGAGCCGCCCGGCTTGCGGGCGATCATCCATTCCAGCAGCAGGCCGTCCTCCCCCACCCTGGGACCGGCCAGAAGGTCTCTCTTGGCGGTCAGTTCCTTTCTCCAGGCGGCGTCCACGCCCAGGGTTTCCGCGGCCTGTACGGTATCATTGAACAATTCCCACACGATCTGCTGGTCATGCGCGCAGCCGTCCTCCCTGGGGCCGTGTTCCGGGGACCAGCCCATCGGAGCCACCAGCGTTCCTTCCTTCACGTCCTTCAACTTCCGGGAGATTATTTCCGGCGTCACCTTCCTGTCCTCCGTCCGGAAATTGCTTCCTCCCGCGTGCAGGGGCTTGAGCTGGCTTTCCCAGAAACGGCAGATTTCCTTCATCATCGGGTAAGCCGTCGTTTTCAGATACTCCCTGTCCATCGTGAACAGGTAGCGTTCCCACAGATGCAGGGCATACCACGCGGAAGCGGGCTTGTTCCATTTAAATCCCTGGCCCCCGTAAATGTTCTGGGCCGTCCTGGACGTCCAGCCCGGAGCGGGCTTGCCGCCAGCCGTCCTGAACTCTTTCTCCTCCCGGGTGATTTTACGCGCGGCGGGCGCCATTTCCCGGATGTAATCCACCAGCGGGTCATAACATTCCGCCAGGTTGGAGGGGAGCACTCCCCAGTAGCACATCTGGATGTTGATATTATTGTGGTAGTCGGAATCCCACGGCGGAATCAGGCTGTAATTCCACAGGCCCTGGAGGTTGGCGGGCAGATTCCCCGGCTGGGAGGAGGAAAGGATGACGTAGCGGCCGAAGTTGAACACCAGTTCCTCCAGATCGGGATCACGGGCGTCCCTTCCGGCGTCCACCGCCTGCCTGTACCTCTTCAGCCTCTCGTTGACGGGGAGTTCCGCCGTGGCGTCCTCCGTCTCTCCCAGGTCCAGGGAAACGCGGTGGTAAAGCTTGCCGTAGGCGCCCCGGTGGGCGGCTTTCAGCTGCTCCGGAGCCGCCTTGAGCGCACGGGCCAGAACGGCTTCATTCCTCTTGCGGGGCGGCTCCCCCTTCCAGTTCCGGGAAGCGTCCAGCACGTAATCCGTAGCCAGAGAAACCAGCACGCGGCAGGAATCAGCCTGCCGGACGGTGATGGAGCCGCCGTCAGCCGTGACACTTCCACCCCTGGGAAGAACGGCAATGCGTGCCTCATAGGTCAATCCGTTTTTCAGGGAACCCTGCATCAGAATCATTCCCCTGCCCCCTCCGGCCGTGGCCGTAATCCTGTCCTGAGGATGCAAGGTCGCCAGGCGGAAGGAGGCTTCCACGGAACGGGGCCTGTCCCCCTGCACCGTAATGGAAACCACCTGGTGCGGAACGCTGGCGAAATACTCCCTCCGGTAACGGACTCCCCCGGAGTTGTAGGACACGGAGGCCAGCGCCTCCGCCACATCCAGCGTCCTTTTATAATCCTGCACGTTCTCTGCTGCCGGATACGTGATTTCCAGCGTGCCGAACGGCTGGTAGGATCCGAATTTGACGGAATCCGGCCCCTTGTCCTTGACTTCCGCACTGCAAAAACCTCCGGACCACATGCTGATTTCCGTCAGCTCCAGGCGGTCCTTTTCCACGCCTCCGTAAATGAGCGCTCCTATTCTTCCGTTGCCGATCGGCGTGGCGTCCTTCGCCCAGGAGTTGTCCCCGGTTCCCTTCTGGGGCCGCGTCTCCTTCCATTCCGCCGGACGGCTGAACCGGATCAGGGAGGATTTCCAGGCCGTTGATTCCTCCGCCGCGCGCAGGACGTCCCCGTGGAACAGAACACCAAGAAGGAGAAAGAAGAACGGACGCATTACGGAAAGATACTACCATATATCCGGAGCCTTTTCAAAGCCATTCTTTCCGCCGGAAAGGACGCTTCCGGATGACGCCAAAAGCCGCAATTCCATGAAATTTTTCCTCACTGCGGAACCGTATGTAGGCTTGAGGAACGCCCCATGCGCACGCATCTTCCACTATTTTCCCCCGGAGTGGAACGCCGTTCCCCAAACCAGCACATACTGCCCCGCCATGCTTTCCTACTGCACCAACATCCATCCCGCCGAATCCTGGGCGGAAACCCGGGAAGCCCTCCAGACCCACGTTCCCCGCATCCGGCAGGAACTGGCCGCACTGAATTCCCCCCTGAAGGACCGCCCCCTGGGCATCGGCCTGCGCCTGTCCGCCAGGGCGGCAGCGGAACTGCTGGAAACGCCGCACGCCGTGGAAGCCTTGAAATCATGGCTGGACGAACACGACGCGCGCGTGGAAACCCTCAACGGCTTTCCCTACGGGAACTTTCACGGCCAGCGGGTGAAGGAACACGTTTTCCAGCCGGACTGGACCACGCCGGAACGTTTTGAATACACCTGCAACCTCTTCCGCATCCTGGCCCGCATCGGGGATGAAAACGCAGACAGGCTGACCGTCAGCACGCTCCCCGCCTCCCACAGCTGGTTCCATGCGGAGGAGGAGCGCATGTTCTCCCGTCTGGACGCCATGAGCGGATTCCTGGACGTGCTGAGCAGGCAGACCGGACGCCTGATGCAGCTTGGGCTGGAGCCGGAGCCTTTCGGCCATTTCCACGATACGGAGGGCGCCATCCGCTTTTTCAACGGCCTGCGCAACCACTCCCGCCGCCCCGAACTCGTTGAACGCCATCTGGGACTGACGTATGACACCTGCCACTTCGCCATCCTGCGGGAGGAATCGGCAGACACCCTCTCCGCCTGGGAGGAAAACAACATCTCCCTCTGCAAGGTGCAGTTCTCCAACGCCCTGGAATGCCGCATACGCGGGGAGGAAGACCTGGAACTCCTCCGCCAGTTTGACGACGGCGTTTATTTCCACCAGACAAGCATTCTCCACCGGGGCAGAACCATGCTTTTCCCGGACCTGCCGAACGCCCTGGCCTACGGGCGGGATTACGCGGAGGAAACGCGGGATTCCCAATGGCGCATTCATTACCACATTCCCCTGTACGCCTCCCCGGAACCGCCCCTGCGGGGCACGGAGGATTTCATCCTGAAAACGCACGCCTTCCTCCGCAGCCATCCGGGCCTGAACCCGCACCTGGAGGTGGAAACCTATACGTGGAGCGTCCTGCCGGACCATCTGAAAATTCCCCTGGCCGCCCAGATTGCCCGTGAACTGCATTACGTTGAAACCCTGTAAGAGATGACCCGCATTCACAAACACGCCGCCCTGACCGCCGGATTCCTGCTGCTGGCCTCCGGCCTCTCCTCCTGCACCCTCCTTCCCGCTTCCTCCTCCGGCAGCCCGGATACGCCGCGGAGCCTGGGCGCGCGCATGGAAAAGCATACGGAAGTCCTGCAAAAAGACATCGGGCCCAGAAACGCCCGGCAGCCCAAATCCATGGAAGCCGCCGCCAAATACATCGCCGGAAGCTTCTCGGACATGGGTTATGCCGTCACCTTGCAGCCCGTTTCCGGAGGGGATGCGAAAAAGGGGACCGCCATCTACAACGTCTTGGTTTACAAGCCCGGACTGTATTCCAACAACCAGAGCATCGTGGTGGGGGCCAATTACGATTCCAGCGAACGGTTCAACAACGGAAGCGGAGCGGCCCTGCTGCTGGAAACGGCCAGGGGCCTCAAGGACATTCCCACCAACCACAACATTTACTTCGTCGCGTATGCAAACGGAGCGGAACCCGCATCCGCCTCCTCAGGAGCCTCCGTCCACGCCAAAACCCTGAGCGGCAGCATCGGCGCGGCCAACATCCTGGGCATGATCAACCTGGAACCGCAGGAACTGGCCGCCGCTGCGGAGCAGAAACAGCCGGAACCGGAATCCCCGCAGGAAGCCGTGCTGTTCATGACCACGCTCCGCGGCAAGGAATTCGCGGGCCAGTGCGCCACTCCCTTCACCAAATCCTGGGAGCAGGCTCCCCCCACCTTCCACCGGGAGCCCTCCGCCATTGCGGGCAATGACCGCCATTACGCGGCGCTGGGCATCCCCACGGTCTCATGCCTGTGCAAGTACGCCATTACGGATTCCCATACGGAGGACTATGTGCACGCCCTGACGGACATGATTCACCAGGTGGCGGACAATGACGTGCCCAAACCGGAGAAAAACGCCGCGGCGGACCAGAAAAAACCCTGACGCCTCTTTCTCCCCCTCTTCTTTTACCGGGACAGCTTTCTTCTTCCGTGGCCGCCGCCCAGCATCAGCACGGGCATGAAGGAGAGCGCCACCAGCGCAATGACCATCGGCATCCAGTTGTCGGAATACCGCTGCATCAGGAAGGAGGTCAGGGAAGGCCCGGCCAGCGTGCCAATGGAGTAGCTCAGCAGCAGAAGCTGGTTCATGGTCACCAGCTCATCCCGTGAGGCCTCTTCACACCCCCAGGCCATGGCGACGGGGTACAGGGAGAAACCCGCCAGCCCCAGCGCGATCAGGGAGGGGGCCATCAGGCCGCCTTTCAGCACCAGTCCGGCACAGGCGGCCACCACCAGCAGGGACTGGCATTTCATGACGAAGGCGCGCCCGTACTTGTCCGCCAGCCGTCCCATGGGCCACTGGCCCAGAATGGCCGCGGCAATCAGCAGGGCCATCCAGTACCCCACGGAGGAGTGGTTCATGCCCTGGTGTTTCAGGAACAGGGGCATCAGGCAATAAATCGTTCCCAGCACCACGCCGGAAATAACGCACCCCACCACGCCCAGGAATACGCTGCGGCGTTTCAGCAGCGTCCGAACCTCCACATGGGTGGAAGACAGGGCGCCCGCGGAATCAGACTCCAGGCGGGCAAACAGCAGGGGAATCATGCCCACTGCGGACAGAACGCATACCTCCGTCACCACCAAGGACATGTCACTGGGGAACCAGCCCAGGAGGAGCTGGCCCAGCACCGTTCCCAGATAATAAACCACCAGGTAGGATGCCAGAAGAATGCCGCGGGTTTTCAGCGTTCCGGCCCTCAGCAGGGCGCTTTCCACCACCACCCAGACCAGGGCGCAGCTTATCCCCGTCAGCAGCCGGAGGCCGCTCCAGGCCAGCGCGCCGGGAAACACAAGCAGCAGCAGGGTGGACGCCGCGCATAAAACGCACGCGTACTGGTAGCTACCCTTGAACCCGGCCTTGCGGATCACCCCGCCGGCCATCAGCGTGCCCGCCAGGTTCCCCAGAAAGAAAAAAGCCCCCACCAGCCCGGCCTCCCAGGTGGCGGCGTCAGACTGTTCCATCCACAGCGGAACCACCGTATTCAGAACGGCAAACGCCACCGTCTGAAAAAGAAGCCCCGCCAGCAGCAGGGCAATAGGCCAGGTAAATGTACGCATCACGATAAAGCGGGGACTATAGCACCAAAGCCGCATCAGTCAACCGCCTCTTCCGCCGGAAATAAAAACAGGGAAAGCATTCCCGCAGAACAAGACATAAATTATTGATAATAAACTATCAATAAACCATTAAAAAAATATAGTGGACTGTCATATCCCCCGGCGCAGGGAGGCGGGCAGAATCTTCATCTGCTCCCGGTACTTCGCCACCGTGCGGCGGGCGATGTTCACCCCCTGCTCCTGCAGCGCGGCGGCCAGCCTGGCGTCACTGAGGGGTTTGGAAGAATCTTCCTCTGCAATCAACCGCCGCATCAGCTCCTGAACGGCGCCGGACGCCACGGCCTCCGCGCCCGCTCCGTCCGGGGAAGCGCCCCCCTCAGCCGGAACGCCCGCGCTGAAAAAGGCCCTCAGCTCCTTCATTCCCCACTTGCACAACAGGTACTTGTCCCGGCACGCACGGGAAACCGTGGAGACATGCACGCCCATTTCCTCCGCCACCTCCTCCATGCCCATGGCCTTCAGCCGGGACGGGCCGAACCTGAAAAAATCCTTCTGCCGCCGCACAATGGCGCGGGCCAGGCGCAGCACGGTCTCCTGCCTCATGTCCAGGGCGCGCAGCAGCTCCTGCCCTTCCCGGAAGGCCTTGCGGAGGTACTGCCGGAGCTCCCGGCTGCCGGAGCTCTCCGCCATCAGCTCCATGTACCGTTCATTCATGGACAGGCGCGGCAGGTACTCGGAAGTGAGGACTACATCCAGAACCCCGGAAGGCCCTTCCTCCACGACGACGTCAGGAAGCAGATGGGGATTGCCGCCGGGAGCATAGGCGCAGCCGGGATCCGGCGTCAGGCTGCGGATCACTTCCAGAGCCTCCGCCACGGCTTCCGGCTCCACGTCCAGCAAGCGCGCGGCCTCCTCATACTTGTGCGCCGCCAGCTCCCGCCAGCAGCGTTTGACCAGGCGGAAGGCAAGCGAACGCTTCAGGCCGCGCTGCTCAAGCTGAATCAGCAGGGAATCCCTCAAATCCACCGCCCCCACGCCGGGAGGGTCCATCCCCCTCAGTACGGCCAGGGCCTCCTGCATATCCCGCATACTGAAGCACTCCCGTTCCTCCAGCTCCTCCGGGGACTCCGTCAGGAAGCCACGGTCGTCCAGGGCGTCAATCAGCAGGAACAGGGCGTCCCGGGCGCGCCCGGTCAGCGCGGAATGCTGTGCTTGGTCCATCAAATGGGTTTTCAGGGACTCCGGAGCCACCACGGACTCATACATGAAATCGCGGCGTGCGGCGGCCTCCGCGGATGGGCGGCCTTCCGGCGTAAACTCGTTCCAGCCGTCCTCCCGCTCATTCCAGGCGTCTCCGTCCGGACCGTCCTCCAGAGCTTCCGGAGAAGCGTCCGGCAATTCCTCAAGCATGGGATTGGTCTCCAGCGCGTGGCGGAGAAGCTGCTTCAATTCCAGAGCGGAGGCCTGGAGAATCTGCATCCCGGCCTGCATGGACTGGGAGGCGGCCATCTGGCGCGCCATTCCATGCTGCAGGGATACCTCACTCATACCGTCACAAGCTACACCACCCCCCGGAATCTGGCAAGGGGGAACGCCCCGGCGCAAGAGCTGCCAGCGCACAGCAGAAGCGGAAAAAGACCACAACTTTCATGTAACGTTTAAAAAAAACATACGTATACTATGAAAGTAAATGAAAACCTTGCATGCAATTGCGTTCTCCCTCCTGGCCTCCCTCTCCATGGCGACGGCGGCCGACCTGCCGTCCCCCCTGCTCCCGTTGCCGCGGGAACAGCCCCAATGGTGGAGGCAGCAGTATGAACAGCAGGTGGAACAGGTAAAAAACAACTCCTGCGGCGTCCTTTTCCTGGGAGACTCCATCACGGACTACTGGAAAAGAGAAGGAAAGCAAGTATGGGAAAAGGCGTTCAAACCCTACCATCCCTGCAACTTCGGCATTTCCGGGGACCAGACCACCAACCTGATCTACCGCATCACGGACTCCGGCATTCCGGCCCAGACGGAACCCAAACTCTGCATCGTCATGATCGGCACCAACAACACCGGCCATTTCAAGGGAGGAGAAGCTCCGGAAAAAACGGCCATGGGCATTCTGGGAGCCGTTCAGCACCTGCTGGTCAGGTTCCCGGACACCCACGTTCTGCTGCTGGGCATTTTCCCGCGCGGCACGGGGCCGCAGGACAAGCTGCGCCAGCACAATGACAAAATCAATGCCGTCCTGGCCCAGTGCAAACTGCCCCGCACCACCTACGCCAACATCAACAAGCGCTTTCTGGACCCCTCAGGAAAGCTCCTGCCCGGCATCAGCAGGGACAACCTGCACTTTACGGAAAAGGGTTATGCCATCTGGGCAAACGCCGTGCTGCCCTACATGAAAAAATACTGCAAGTAATCCTCTCCTTTCTTCTTCACCGCATGACGGACGGAAGAAATGTCCCTCTTCCAGCATTCAGTTTATGGAGCCGTAGCGCCGGGAATATCATTGGGGGAAATTTACGGCTCCTGCAGAAACATTTTCAGGCCTTTATGCTTGAGAATTTCACTCCTCAGGATTAAATTACTTCGCTTAATACCCTTTGAAAATGAAATTTATTCTCGTTAGTGTAGCTATCTTCAACGTATTATGTGTATGTTCCGGACTTAGAGAACTGTGTTTTGATGAATGGTTCCATAGCACATTTTCTATTATATTTTCATCTATTGCTGCATTACTTTTTACCGTCTCATTCATTTTCTTAAGCAAGAAAATATGCAAGTAATCTAAAATATTGACGTTGAGTAAATTAATGAATAAAAAAAATTTTTATCTATCAAGGGGAAATTCTAAAAACAGAGAACACCACGAATTTTCCCATTCTCATTATCTTCTTCATGACAATCGCTATTCCGTTGAATTACTGCACCTGGGCGTAAAAGAAACCGCCAACGCCAAATTAACTGATCCCCCGATCACGCAAAGGCTGTTATTCAGCAGTTTTTGCATTTGAAAAGGTAATATTGCATAGGCGAATCTCCTGACGAAAAACGGAAAAGTCTCTCTACAACAGACTTCCATGCATTTGGGCAGTCCCTCATGGGGAACGTGCCGATTCTTCTCTCTCCCATGCACCCGGAACCCGGAAAAAACCGCGGGGAACAAAAAAATTGCTTTTTCCCGGGGATGTCCTAGAGTGCCTCTCCGCAATGAGCATGCCGCTTGCCGACTTGTTATTCCTGGCTTTCGCCCTGTCCGTAGACGCCTTTGTCGTGGCGTTCACCTACGGCTTGCTCATTAAGCAAAAACGTCTGGTCAACGGCATCAAGCTTTCCGTGTCCACCGGGGCGGGACAATTCCTGATGCCCGTGCTGGGTTTCCTGCTTACGGGTTCCGTCCACCAGTACATTGCCGCCTGGGACCACTGGCTGGGCTTTGCCGTGTTCACCTTTCTGGGAATCAACGTCATCAGGGAAGGCTGGAACCACCGTGATGAAGAGGAGCACATGCCCCATGTCACCAGCCTGACGCTGCCCACCCTCCTGGCCGTGGGGATTGCCACCAGCATAGACGCCCTGGTGGCGGGCGTCAGCATCTACCTCTCCTCCGCCCAGTGCGGCGCATCCCCCACCCTCCACGCCGTACTTTTCCCCGCCGCCGTCATCGGCTTCACCACCTTCCTGTGCACGGCGGCAGGCTTCTTCCTGACCCGGCGGCTGCACCGCTTCCCCACCTTCCACCTGGAAGCGGGGGCCGGGCTCATCCTCATTGGCCTGGGCGTGAAAATGCTCTGTGACCATTTATGCTGAAAGATGCCCCGCGGCGGATGATAAAAATACTGTTCCGGCGCCGTAGTAAGTCGGAAAACAAACTGGCTCCGGCCCCTTTTTTCCGCTATCCTTAAACAAGCTTTTCCACATGAATATTTCACACCTTCTTCTCTGCACCGCCCTGCTCGCCGCGCCCGTCTGCATGGCGCAGGATCTGACGGAACCTGAAACGGAAGCGCCGTCTGCCGCCAGCCAGCTGCCGACCTCCCTGGCGCAGAAAATAGCCGCGGGCGACTTTGCCGGGCTGCAAACGGAACTTCGCTCCTCCCTCCTGAAGGCTGGGGAACAAACCAAATCGGGGCAAAAACTGCTTCAGGACAAGCAATACCGCCACCTGCTGGACATTCACGAACTCCTGCGCGTCACGGGACCGGACAACGTGAAGGCCGTTTTCTCCAAAAGCCCGCAGGACGCGGCTTTCATCAAGGCCTTTTTACAGGACCCGGCATGGATGGAACTCTACCTGGGCGCGGGCCTGATTCCGGAAAACTCCCCGGAGGGCCTTCAAATCCTTTCCGACATCTGGAAGGCGGACGGTAAAAACGCGGACTTCCGGGACTACCAGTCCCTCGCCACGGGGCTGGCCTCCGTCTTCTCCACAGGCCCCATGGCGGGAAAGCTGAAAACCAACTCCGCCAACAGCAACCCGGTGCGCCGTTACCAGATCTTCAAGAAGCTGCATCAGGAAAACAAGCTGCATCCCGGCTTCATCAAGCTGCGCCCGTGGGAAATGCGCTTCGTCGTGGGCCATACGTGGGACGACAAATCCTACGAATGGAGCAATGAGCACGTCAACCTCCCCTGGCGGCGCTATACGGACGCCTGCTGGGCCGCCCCCTATACGGGCAACAACTTCTTCGGAGACACCATCCAGGGGCCCCTCTTCTACGTGCCGTGGCGCGACGTCAACACCTCCGCGGAAAACACGCAGGTCATCGGCGGCGTGTGCGGCGGCCTCTCCTACTTCGGCACCATGGCTGCCCAGGCCCACGGCATCCCGGCCTACCCGGTGGGGCAGCCCGGCCACTGCGCCTATGCGGTGCGCGTGAAGCGCGGTGAATGGAAAGGCGGCTTCGGCGGACCGGACGGAGGCATGCACAACCACATCTTCGGCGGACAGGCCCCCACCTCCTACCTGCTGATGGAAAACGTCTTTGCGGACAACGCCAAGGCGGACCAAGCCTACCTGTGGGCCGCGCAGGCCCGCCTGGACGAAGCAGCCGGCAACAAGGACAAGGCCATCCAGGCCTGGGGGGAAGCGCTCAAGCAAACCCCGCTGCACCCGTTCTTCCGCACGGAGCTTCAGCGCCTGCTGATGGAAAAGGAAGGCATGCAGCCCATCGACTGGTACGTGTACGCCAAAGACGCCCTCTCCCACTACAAGGGGAACGGCTTTGCCGCGTTCGACATCCTGAAAGACGTGCAGAACAAGTTCCTGATGGACATCCCGTCCCAGGACCGGATCGCCTGGTTCCGGGACCTGCATGAAACCATCGCCACCACCCCCACCTCCTGGGCGGTGAAATTCCAGCCCGTGCTGGATTCCCAGTCCGCCTTCCTGACCAATCCGCAGGAAAAGGCGGCCTATCTGGAAACGGTCCTCTCCATGCACCTGAAAACGGGAGACGGCACCAACTTCGGCCAGGCGCTGGAATGGGCCGTTAAAACCTTTGTGGAAAACGGACAGGCGGACGTCTTCTCCAACGCCTTCGCCAAGGTAGCCCAGCAGACGGGGGAAGCCGGAGCCTCCGGAAAAGCCCCCGATCCCAAGAAGCTGAAGGAAGCCTACGGCAAAGCCATCTACGCCACGGAAATGGCCCGCTCCATCCCGGCCTTCCAGACCCTGAGCAAAGCGGCCGCCTCCTTCTCTGACGCCGATACGTCTGCCAACACGGTCAATGCAGCCATCCCCCAGGGCTGGAAGCTGGTGCCCGCGGACGGCATGGTCCGGTGCTCCACCACCTGCCAGTGGGACAGCCCGTGGGACCACATCAACCTGCTGCGCCCCTGCGGCGGCTCCCAGCATACGGACAAGGAAGCGAACCCCAACGTCATTGTGGAACTGAAAAACGGCGTGGACCTGGCCGGGCTGGTGGTCACCAAGCGCAACGGCAATGAAGACCGCATGAAGAAGATGGAGGTCTCCACCTCCACGGACGGAGCCACCTGGTTCCCCCTGGCCGCCACGGAAAACATGCCCAAGGAATGGGTCATCACCGCTCCGGAAGGAACCAAGGCCAAGTGGATCAAGGTGGAAGCCAAGAACGCCCAGCCGGAATTCATGCACCTGCGCCACATCCTCGTTTACGAAAAATAACCCCTGCACCCTTTTCCATTAACGCCATGTTTCATCATCTCAACATCGTTCCCGGCCTGCTGGCCGCAGCCCTCCTCCTGTCCGCGCCCGTCCAGGCGGCCCTTCCGGCCTACAGCGCCGTGAAGGACGAGGCCAAAACCGTCAACAAATACATGATCGTCGTGTGGGCCGGCACGGACTGGTCCCCCAAATCGCGCGAAGTCACCCGCGCCGTGGAGCACCTGGCCAAGGACTCCCCGGAACCCGTCCTCTGGTGCATCCAGGATGAACGGGAGGAAATGACGGAAGAGGAAAAGAAGCTGCCCAAGCCTCCCGGTGAAATCTGGAATATCCCGGCCATCCAGGTGGTTTCCCCCGCCGGCGGCATGGTCTTCCTGTCCGAAGGCGTTTCCAAGGAAACGCTGCCCGCCGTCATGAAGCAGGCGCTGGAAGCCGTGAAGCAGCAGGAGAAGGCCAATGCCCTGTGGGAAAAGGCGGACGCCTCTTCCGGCGCGAACGCGGCCCTTCTCTACGGGGAAGGCCTCCAGCAGCTTCCCCCGTACGCGGCCTCCGCCAGGAAGGACATTCTGGAAAAAATCAAGAAGGCGGACCCGGAAGACACCAGGGGCATGCACTTCAAATACACCTTCAAGCACCTGCCCTACATTGAAAAGGTGCAGCGGATGGTGGAAGACTCCGGCAAAAACGGCGGCCAGAAAGACTACAAGGCCGCCCATGCCTATGTGGACAAGCAGCTCAAAATCCCCGGCCTGACTCCCCTGCAAAAACAGCAGGTCATGGCGGCCAGGTTCTGGCTCTACCGCAGCGAGGGGAAAAAGGACCAGGCGTTGAAAACTCTGGCGGACATCGCCAAAATCTCCCCCAAGACCCTGATGGGAACAGGCGCGCAGAACTACTACCGCTTCCTGACGGAACCCGTCACCCTCAAGGAGCCGCGCTTCACGGGCTATGACCTGCGCCCGGAATTTACGCCCACCCGCGTCAACATCGGCAGCATGCTCAACGGCCCCGGCAACTACAAGATCACCTTCAAGATGAACAGCGGCGGCTGCAACATTCGCAATCCCCGCTTCATGAGGGGCAGCCGCGTGGTCAGCGAACTGCCCAAGGACCAGCAAGACAAAAACGGGCGCGAATTCACCCTGCGCCTCTCCGGTTCCGAAAAACCGGACCTGGTCTTCGACTGCCAGGGCCAGGGCTGGTTTGACGCGGACTGCGACATCATCGTAACCAAGGAACCCTGATTCCTTCCGGAAAGCGGAGGCGCACAAGCCTTCTCCCTATCAAAACCTTCAAAAAGGCAGGATGTTCCCGCGGGAATTCCTGCCTTCCCCTTTTTCCCGGAAAAAGTGATTGCCCGCTCCCATGCAGGAGCTGGCGCAAGCGTTTCCTTCCTTCTTTGTCGACGAATGGAGCCGCATTCCCGGAAAAATCAAAACGAATTGAGAGGCGGCCCGTGCATCTGCCGGCATGCTGGCGCCGTCAGCTTGGACAAGGGAAGCGCCCTGTTCAGCCCTTTTTCCCGCCTTCCTCCGCCAGCTTGCGGCGGTATTCCATGCGCTCCTTGATGCGCAGTTCCAGCCCGTTTCCGGTGGGGGTGTAGTAAACGCGGCCTTCCGGCAGGTAGGCCTGGGGGACGTAATGTTCCGGGTAATCATGGGAATACAGGTATTCCAGCCTGGCGGCGTCCGCACCGCCGGCGGCGGCCAGCTTCTTGCGCGTGGGCGTCCGGAGGTGCTCCGGCACGGCCAGCGTTTTTCCGTTGCGCACGTCATCCATGGCGGCATTGATGCCCATGTAGGCGGAATTGCTCTTGGGGGCCGTAGCCAGGTAAACGGTGGCGTGCGCCAGCGGGATGCGCGCCTCCGGCATGCCGATCATTTCCGCCGCGCGCGCCGCGTCCAGCGCCACGCGCAGGGCGTTGGAGTCTGCCAGCCCCACGTCTTCCGACGCGGCGATGACAAGCCTTCTCCCGATGAAGCGGATGTCCTCCCCGGCTTCCAGCATCATCCCCAGCCAGTACAGGGCGGCGTCAGGATCAGAGCCGCGCATGGACTTGATGAAGGCGGAAATCGTGTCGTAATGGGAATCTCCCAGGCGGTCGTACTTGATGGCCTTGCGCTGGATGGATTCCTCCGCTACGGAGAGGTTCACATGGATAACGCCGTCTTCCCCGGCAGGGGTGGACAGAACGGCCACTTCCAGCGCCGTGATGGCCTTCCGGGCGTCTCCGTCCGCCTTGGCGGCCAGGTGGTTCAGGGCTTCCTCCTCCATGTCCACGCGGGAGGCTCCCAGCCCGCGCTCCGCGTCCGCCAGGGCACGCTTCAGCAGGGCGGCCAGCTCTTCCTCCGGCACGGGTTCCAGCGGGAAAACCTGGGAGCGGGACAGCAGGGGGGAGTTGATCGCAAAGTAGGGGTTCTCCGTCGTCGCGCCGATGAACCTGACCGTTCCCTTTTCCAGATGGGGGAGCAGGACGTCCTGCTGCGCCTTGTTGAATCGGTGCAGCTCATCCACGAAGAGGACGGTTTTCCGCCCGTGCATGCTCATCCTCATCTGCGCCTGGGCGATTTTCTCCCGGATGTCCGCCACGTTGGATTCCACCCCGTTGAGCATCATGAAATGGGCGTTCGTCGTCCGGGCGATGACGGCGGCCAGGGTGGTCTTCCCGCAGCCGGGAGGACCGTAAAAAATCAGGGAGGTGAACCTGTCCGTTTCAATCGCGCGCCTGAGCAGCTTTCCCGGCGCCAGCAGGTGCCTCTGTCCCGCCACTTCATCCAGAGTGCGCGGACGCATGCGCGCGGCCAGGGGCATGGCGGACATATCCGCTCCAGGCTCGAAGCCTTCTCTCGCGTCCGCTTCCTGTAAACTGAACAGATCCATTGGAGGTATTTTACCCGCTGGGAAGACCGGAGAAAAGGCCAATCCCCGGAATCCGGCAAGTTTCACGGAGGGAACGCCGTCCCCTCCCCGCAGAAAGAGGAGGAAAAAGAGAGGAGAAGAAATTACCCGCCCCGCCAAACGGCCATCAGCCAGGGGAGCCCGCGGCAACCGGACTCACGCCGCAGAATGCCCCTTCCCCGCGGCGTCCAGTGGAACGGTCAAGCACCGCTTCAACCGGACACGGACCAGCAGGACAGCATCAGAACCATGCAGACAGGGGCAAGAATACTGAACAGAAGCCCCGTCACCGCCAGCATCCTGCGGTTCACCTCCCAGTAACGGAGGGAGGCGATCAGCATCCAGATGGGAAGCACAATCATGTGGATGAGCGCCAGAAGCCCCCAGCCTGCCAGCGCCAGCACGAAAAGCCAGGGTTCCGAGCCGTCCGCATCATTGCTCGGCATGAACAAGCCGAAGATACGGTACACGAATAAAAAGGAGACGAATGCGGCAAAAGGTATCCATCCCCAGCGGGCTTCCTCCTTCCGGCGGGCCATGACCAGTTCAAGATAGGGATCATTAAACGCAGCTAGATGATTGGCAGAAGTACTTCTGAAGGGATGCATATCGTTTTTGGTCTCTATTATTAACCCTTCCTCCTGTCAATGATATTCAATCCCGGCGACCGCCCTTCCTGTAAGAAATCTTTTTCTCTAACAAATACGAAATATCAACTTCCGCCAATCATCTTATTGTAGCTGCAAAGTATTGCCTCATTCCGGGAAACCTGCTTGATGATGAATGAATTTTCATTCCTATCGGAATGCTGCGCTTCTGCCATTCCCGTTATGGCAAAATGTCTTTTTGAATGATTCAGATGATAGCATCGGCGGAATTTGTCATACATGAGCCATTCCGGCATGAAAAAAGACTGTCTCCGCCGCAGGAGCGGAGACAGTCCCTGAATGATGATGAACCCGGAGGTTCCGGAAAGTTACTTGCCCAGGATGCCCTTGAAATATTCCAGCGTAGTCGCCAGGCCTTCCGGCAGGGTGTGTTTGGGCTGCCATCCGGCGCTCCGGAGCTTGTCCGCACAGGCGCGGGAATGCTTCACGTCGCCGGCGCGTTCCGGGGCATGGAGCACCTTGGAGGAGGAACCCGCGGCCTTGATGATGTTGTCCGCCAGTTCTTCAATGGTGATCTGGCCGCCGTACCCGGCATTGAACACGCCGGTGACTTCCGGATGCTCCGCCACGAAGGTGAGGGCCCCCACAATGTCCTTCACGTAAATGAAGTCGCGCGTCTGGGTGCCGTCGCCGTACACGGTGATGTCTTCTCCCTTGACGGCTTTTTCAATGAAAATGGGCACGGCGGCGGCATAGGCCCCCTTGGGGTCCTGCCGGGGGCCGAAGACATTGAAGAAGCGCACGGCGGCCGTGTTGACCTTGCCTTCCGCCCGGAACATGTTGAGGTAGTATTCCCCGTCCAGCTTGGTGATGGCATAGGGGCTCTTGGGTTCCGGGTACATGGTTTCCAGCTTGGGCACGGTGGGGTTGTCACCATAGATGGCGGCGGAAGACGCCAGCACGATTTTCTTGACCCCGGCGGCGGAAGCTTCCTCCAGCACGTTCAGAAGGCCGTTGACGTTGATGTCAATGCATTCTCCGATCTTGCTCATGGATTCCGGCACGGAGACGAGCGCGGCCATGTGGAAGATGTAGTCCACTCCCTGCACCGCCTGGCGCACCAGTTCGCGGTCGCAGATGGAGCCTTCAATGAAGGTGTGCCTGAGCCCGTCCAGGTTCTTGAGGTAGCCCGTGCGCAGGTTGTCCAGCACGCGGATTTCCTCCGCCTTGTCCTGATAGTGTTCCACAATGTGGGAACCGATGAATCCGGCGCCGCCGGTTACGAGAATCTTCATATGTTTTTCCGATGTTGGTAGGTATTGGTTAGTAGCGGTCCACAACGGCCTTCATTTCATCCATCTGCGCCTCGATGGATTCCACCAGGGCCATCTGCGTGCGGCAGCGGTCCAGGTTGTGTTCCGGGCGGTGGATCTTGAAGTACACGTCTCCGGACAGGTAGTCCGTCAGGAAGCGGATGCCGCATTCCATCGTGAGCAGCTTGCCGGAGAACGGCAGCAGGCTCTTTTCCAGAGGCGTCAGGAAGCTCTTGGCGGAGCTCAGGTAACCCTGCACCAGCGCCTCAAACATGAACATGCGCATCGTGACCTTGGAGGTGTCCTTTTCATCTTCTGCGGCGGGGGACGTAGCCGTGCGGATCATGTCCCCGAAGTCGTAAATGGCGGAACCGGGCATCGTGGTGTCCAGGTCGATCACGCAGATGCCTTCCCCGGTCACGTCGTCCAGCATCACGTTGTTCAGCTTGGTGTCGTTGTGCGTGCAGCGCAGGGGCAGTTCGCCGGATTTCAGGTAGTCCACCACCAGATGGCAGTCCGCTTCACGGGCCAGGTACCAGTCTATTTCCTTCTGCACTTCCTTCACGCGGCCCAGGGGGTCGGACTGGATGGCCTTTTTCAGGGCCTCCAGGCGGGAAGTGGTGTTGTGGAAATCGGGGATGGTTTCAAACAGGGGTTCTCCGGGCAGGTCCGCCGTGAGTTTCTGGAACTCGCCGAAGGCGCGCGCCGCTTCCTGGCACTGCCTGGTAGTTTCAATCTGGTCATAGGTGCGTGCGCGTTCAATGAACGGGTACACGCGCCAGCAGTTGCCGTCCGCATCCAGGGCGTACGGCTTGCCGTCCACGGAGGGAACCAGCGTGAGGGTGCGGCGGTAGGCTTCCGGGCAGTCCTCCTCCTTCAGGCGCTTCAGGGCGTGGTCCGTCACGCGCTTCACGTTTTCCATCAGGGGGATGGGCTGCTTGAACACGTTATGGTTCACGCGCTGGAGGATGTAGCGGATGCGCTGGCCCGCCTGGTCCACCCAGATGCAGTAGGTGTCGTTGATGTGGCCGCTGCCGTAGGAGTAACCGTGGACGAAGTCGCCCCGGAGATCGAACAGGGATGATACAGCCTTGAGATCGTGCATGGGAAAAGAGGCTTAGTTGAGCTTTTCAGGGTATACGCCCTGCTTGATGAGTTTGTTGATGCCCTCCACGACCATGGGTTTGTCCCCGGGATAGGTCATGCCGAACCAGGTGGAGGAGGTGGGAAGAACGGCGCAGTCCGCGCGGTCTTCATGAATCAGGGCGTCCACCACGGTGGGAATAAAGCATTCGCTCTTGGGCTCCTGGCCGTGTTCCTTCAGGAAGTCAATGAAACGGTCTTCCGTCAGATCGATGAAGGAGGGGGAGAAGAGCCAGAAATTCATGGAAACCAGTTCGCCGGGGTCCACAGGCAGGCGTTCGCCCTTCAGGTTGTTGCCGCGCACCACGCCGTCTTCATCAGCCTGGATTTTCACGAATTCCTCCACCCCGTCCAGCAGGCCTTCCTTGATGGAGCAGATGCCGCGGTTCACGTCCCCGTTGTCGGAGAGGGTGTTCTTCAGCGGATAGCCGATCATGCCGTAATGGGCCTTTCCGGGTTCATCCGTAGTGGAGGTCAGGAACTTGGCGGCCTGCACAAAGGCGTCCGCGCCGTAAAAGTCATCCGCGTTCACCACGGCAAAGGGTTCCTTTACCACGTGGCGGGCGGCGCGCAGGGCATGGGCGGTGCCCCAGGGCTTTTCACGGCCTTCCGGCACGGAAAAGCCTTCAGGCAGGTCGTCCAGGGACTGGAAGGCGTAATCCACCTCAATCTTGCCGGCAAAGCGGCTGCCGACCTTTTCCTTGAAAATATCTTCAAAGTCACGGCGGATAATGAATACCACTTTTCCAAAACCGGCCCGGATGGCATCATAAACAGAATAGTCGAGAACGACTTCACCATTGGGACCCATCGGGTCAAGTTGCTTGAGACCGCCGTAACGGCTACCCATACCAGCTGCTAAAACAAGAAGTGTAGGCTTCATAATACGCGGGCCATTATGACCAAGCCTCCCCGTTTGGCAACTGGAAAATGCCGGAAAACCGGAGAAATCCGCCCGTTAAAAAACGTAAGAGCACCAAAGGCCCAGCACCACTTTTTTGAAATCGTCCCGCCCGTAGCCGCAATACCACCCCAGGAAAGGCTCCAACCGCAGACTGCCGGAAACGGCCCACCGCGCGCCCGTGCGCACCATCAGTTCCTTCAAGCCGTTTCTCCCCAGGTAATCATGGGAAAACCCCAGGGAAACCGTATTCACCATGGCGACGGATTCACACAGCAGGGGCTGCCAGGTAACGCCCCACTGGGAGTACATCCCCTCCTGCCCGGAATCATACAGGAAAGAGCCGCTGAACGACCAGGACGGCATGGGGTTCCACTTGAGGGACAGGCCGGGCTCCGTTCCTGTTTTCAGGGGGCAGGAATCATACCACTGCCCGTTGACAAACAGTCCGGCCGTACACTCGTCCGCCAGGTAATACTGAAGTTCCCCGTGCAGGGTGGTCTGGCTGAAATTGCGCCCCTGCCAGTTGCGGATGGCGAAGAATTCCCCGCTGACCGCCCAGGAGTCCGACAGGGAGGCCCCGCCGGAAATCTGGCCTTCCACGGAATTGGGCCCCATCTTTTCCCCGCGGTGGATGTAGTCCGAACGGTAGCCGCCCAGCAATTCCCCCCCCATGCGGATGGGGGAACGGCCGTCCACCTCCGTCAGGGGCGGGGGTCCGTCATACCCCCGTACGGCCTGCACGGCGCAGCACAGGATGATGGGAAACAGCCTCATGAAGGCCTTTTAACACAATCCCCTGCACCGCACCAACGCCAAAACGGTGCATGCACATTCTCCGGGCTTGGCAAAAGGGGAATCTGCCCTTACCCTCTCGCGCATGATTCATTTCACCCTGTTCGGGATACCTGTTTACATCCGCCCCAGCTTCTGGGTGGTGCTGGCCATCTTCGGCGGCGCTCTCAGCATCAACAGTGTGGAAGGCCTCATTTATCCGGCCCTGTTCGTCATTGCCGGCTTCGTCGCCATCCTGTCCCATGAAATGGGGCACGCTCTGGTGGGCCGCAGGCTGGGCGGGGGCCAGCAGACGATCGTTCTGGAACTCTTCGGCGGCCTGACGAGCAGCCACGGCATGCAATTGACGCGCGGAGGAAGGGCCCTCATGATTCTGGCGGGCCCCATGATGACCCTGCTGCTGGGCATCATCAGCCTGTGGATTACCTGGAACATCGTCGCCCCGGTCATGACCGCGCACAACCTGACCTTCTGGGACCTGGCCATCAGCCCCTTCACGGCGGCGGCCATCTCCCCCCAGCTTTACATCCTCTCCTGCCTCATCATGATCGGGGAATGGTGGACAATCCTGAACCTGCTGCCCATCTACCCCCTGGACGGCGGCCAGCTGATCGCCCAGTTCATCCGCTCCCCCAAAAAAGTGTTCATGACCGGATTCATCACGTCCATCATTATCGGGCTGCTCAGCTTCCAGCTCTTCCACGGCTACTTCATTCCCATATTCATGGCCCTCTTCGCCTACAGCAATTACCGGGAATACAGAAACGCCCCCTTTTAATATTCCGAGCTTCCTTTGCGGGCCGCGCCCGCTCCATTCAACATACCATCCAATATGTCTCAACAAACTGCAATCACCCCCACCCGCGCCCAGGACTTTCCCGAGTGGTACCAGCAAGTCATCAAGGCCGCTGACATGGCGGAGAATTCCGAGGTGCGCGGCTGCATGGTCATCAAGCCGTGGGGCTACGCCATCTGGGAACTCATCCAGAAGGACCTGGACCAGCGCTTCAAGGACACCGGCCACACAAACGCCTATTTCCCCCTCCTGATTCCGATTTCCTATCTGGAGAAGGAAGCGGAGCACGCCGAAGGCTTCGCCACGGAATGCGCCGTGGTCACGCACCACAGGCTGGAAGCGCAGAAGGATGAAGCCACCGGAAAGACCCGCATGATTCCTACCGGGGAGCTCACGGAACCCTTCGTCATCCGCCCCACCTCGGAAACCGTTATCGGCGCGGCCTTCGCCCGCTGGACATCCAGCTACCGCGACCTGCCCCTCAAGGTGAACCAGTGGTGCAACGTGATGCGCTGGGAAATGAGGCCCCGCATCTTCCTGCGCACGGCTGAATTCCTGTGGCAGGAAGGCCACACGGCCCATGAAACCCGTGAGGAGGCCATTGAGGAAACCCTCACCATGCACAAGGTTTACGAGGACTTCCAGCGGGATGTGCTCGCCATTCCCACCATCCCCGGGGAAAAAACGGAGGCGGAACGCTTCCCCGGCGCGGAACAGACCTACACGGTGGAAGCCATGGTGCAGGACCGCAAGGCCATCCAGGCCGGAACCTCCCACTTCCTGGGACAGAACTTCTCCAAATCCCAGAACATCTGCTTTGCCGGGAGGGACAATACCCAGCAGTTCGCCTGGACCAGCTCCTGGGGTGTCTCCACCCGCATGATCGGGGCGCTCATCATGATGCACTCCGACGACGACGGCCTGGTCTGCCCGCCCCGCGTGGCTCCCCAGCAGGTCGTCATCATCCCCGTTACGCCCAAGGAAGAAAGCCGCCAGGCCATTCTGGACCACTGCGAGGAACTGGCACGCACCCTCCGCGCCAAGAATTTCCATGGCCAGCCGCTCCGCGTGCTGGTGGACAGGCGCGACCTGGGCGGCGGCGCCAAGAAATGGGAATGGGTGAAGAAGGGAGTGCCCGTGCGCCTGGAAATCGGCCCCCGGGACCTGGAAAAAGGCTCCGTCTGCCTCCAGCGGCGCGTCCAGCCCGTCAATGAAAAATCCTTTGTCCCGGAAACGGAACTGGTTGATACCGTTACGGACATTCTCCAGAACATCCAGGATACCCTGCTTCAACGGGCCATCGCCTTCCGGGATGCCCACATCCGCCCCGCCTCCACCCTGCGGGAGCTGGAAGAAAACTTCTCCGGAGAAGGAGACGCCGATTGGCTCCAGGTGCCGTGGGACGGCTCTCCGGAAGAGGAAGAGGAACTCGCCAAGCGCCTGCGCATCTCCATCCGCTGCATCCCGCTCGGCGAACTGGGCCGCGGGGAACCCGCCCCCTGCATCCTCACCGGCCGCATGACGGAACGCCGCGTCCTCTGGGCCAGAAGCTATTGATCTCCTCCATTGGCTCCCTTTCTTCACGGGACTGTTCCAAGGCAAGGAAAACGCGCCTTCCGGAACAGTCCCGTTTTTTATGGCAACAGGGAGCCCTTCATGATTTTCCGTATTCTTGCCGTAAAAACCGCTTCATTTCGGACACCGACGCCATTCCGCCGTTATAAGGGATAAATACATGCTCTTCCGGTTAAGACCACCCCGAGATGCCGACCACAGTCATCCTCTGGAGGATTGCGTCTCCTGATGGCGGGACAGAAGGGACAACCTGCTGGCCTTCGCCCGGTTGAAAGCGTGGACTCGGAAGACCTGCTGGCGGAAAACGTCAAGCGGCTCGTCCGCGCCGTGGCGGAAAACCGCCTGGCCCCGGAGCCGGATGAATTCACCCCGTACGCCTTTACCGTCATCCGTACGCCCCAGGCCCAGCAACTGCTGAAACCTACGGAACCACACTGCAAACGATCGGTTAACGAAGATACGGCGCTCAAGAATACCATCTGCCGCGGCAATACGGAGCAGGTTAATTTTATCTGGAACAGAGAGCCAACGTCAATGCCGTACATAGGGGAACGATTTCCATGCTGGCCCACGCCAGGAACCGCCATGACGCCGCCAAGGAAAACTGTTGCTGGAACATGGAACCAAAACGGCCGCGGAATTGAAAGAGCAACAAAACGCCGCCTTCCCCGAAGTCAAACCGGAACAACCGGAAAAAGCAGCCTGGCACCTTCCCGTCCTCCCCGCTCCTTCCACAGAACCATCAGTCCTCTTTAAAAGGTACGGCAGCATGGCCCTATTCCGGTGAACATGAATTTTTCTCTAAAAAAATCTTGCCAAATCCGGATAACCCTATATATTTTCTGCCACACGGATGCCGCAAGGCTCCGGTCATCCAAAGCGGATGTAGCTCAGGGGTAGAGCGCAACCTTGCCAAGGTTGATGTCGTGGGTTCGAATCCCATCATCCGCTCCATTTTTTGCCTTCGGGTTTATTGTAAACCCCTCATTTTACAAGGCCTCCCTTGGTAGCAGATTGTGTGATATTCAGTCCTATTACATGGTTTTGTTATGCACTGTGCTATACATCGACTTTCCGGTGCATAGCAGATTCAAAACCGCTAACACCACAACATTATGGCTGGAATTATCAAAAGAAAAGACACATGGTACGCCTGCTTCCGAGTTGGAGACAAACTCAAGGTTCGTACCACCGGCATCAAGATCACTCCCTTGGTTACTCCAGGCAAATTGAAGAACGCCGCCATGAAAGAAGCTGAACTTCAGGCGCGCATCATCGCAGAAGAGCTGGAGAAGGAAGCAAAAGGGGCACTTCTAAATGCCGATGTTATCGTTTCACTCGCCGGGAACAAGGCCAAGTCCGTCCTGCGAAACAAAAAATACATGCCCAGCGACAAGGATTATCCGCATCAATGGCTGGCAACCCGCCCCAACTGACGTGCCAATCTTCGTTACGGGAAGGCTATCCGGTGTTTTCTCGACTTTCTGGGACCCAAACAGGAAATGCCCCTGGACACGGTGACGGAGGCCCAGGCGCAAAGGTTCATGGAAAAATATTTGGAATTGCTGAGTTCCAAGACGGTAAGCATTTACCTATACGGTTTGAATGCAGCCTTTCAACAGGCAGTCAACGAACGGCTCTTTCCGTACAATCCTTTCAAGGGGGTGCGTCCCAGCAAGATCAACCGTGCCGATGCTACCGAAAGGCGCGCTTTCACAGTCGAGGAAGCTCAACGATTGACCGAAATCCTGCCGGGAGAATGGCCCGACATGATACGCGTCTGCCTTTATACGGAAGGCCAGCGTTTGGACAACATCGCTACCCTCCAATGGAAGCAAATTGACATGGAAGGTGGAAGCATTTTGATGACGGCCCAAAAAACCAAAAGGCACATGAACAAGCCCATCATCTTGCCTTTGAAGGAAGTTCTGGACAGACGGCTTGCAACCGTGCGAGCGATTACGTATTTCCGGTAGCGGCAATGCGTCACGCGCAGGCGGATCATACGTCGAGCAAACTTTCCATCGAATTCAACGCTCTGCTGAAGAAATTCGGATACATTGAAAAGAATCCTCCAGCAGCGAAAGGAAACAGGCGGAGACTTGCCCCTCTGAGTTTCCACAGTCTGCGCGCAACGGCAGTTACTGTTCTGCGTCTGGCGAATGTTCCTGCGGACTTGTGCCGGTTCATTGTCGGGCATGATCCTCCTTCTGCCAGCGGGGATCGGCAAGCATCCGGACCAGAGAAGCACGGCGGGAACGAACCACAGGCAGGTCGCCATGGCGCCAGCCGGGGGCATAGGCATGCAGCGGAAGTTCTTCCGGTTCCGCATCATCCAGGCAGGAGGCGTCCTGTGTGGAAGGAAAGGCTTCCACGGCATACCCCAGCCGGAGGAAGTCTTTTTCACCTTCCAGGAGTTCTCCCGGAGTCTGGAGCAGCAGGCAATGAATAGGAATATTCATGGAGAGACAGGGAAACAATTCCCGACCTACTTCTTCTTTCCCGAAAAATCCATCAGGAAAATGGAAAAACAAAAAGGCTCCCGGAACATCCGGGAGCCCTTTACAATAAAATATGGATTCTTCATGAGGGCTTTATGCGCTTTTGGAAAATCATCCATAAAAACTTGGTCTCCTGATAATATCAGATCACAAAAATTCCTGCCTAAAGGGAGAACCTCATCAAGGCAGGAACTGGGAGTTTTTTACTGATCTACTGATCAACCACTCTTTACCAGTGTTTTACTTAAGTTTTATCCGCATATCTTCATCTACTGCATCAAAATCCGCTAAAAAATCATCTATAGCTTTTATATCTTTATCGGCTATTTTGACTTGAGACCCATTTAGTTGAGGATCATTCGGATCGAAGGTAGAAAGAACAAAAACAGCAGTCCTAAAAAATCAGAAATGTAAATACTATTATTCCTAGTAAATTCATACAAATTTCAGCTATCAGATTCTTGAATAGAATATCTACTGATCCATCTGCCATCCATAAGATTGAAATAATGGTAATTATAACAGACCAATCCTACATCGTCATCAGCATACTCGCTTGAGAAACGGAACGGACTCAGCTCGGCTGCATTACCTTCCATCCTGATTACACTATCATAAGGCTACTTCACATTTTTCATTTCAAGCCATTTTTCGGCATCAAAAGTCACATGATAAGAAAACAGGTAAAATACCATTGAGCAAAAAAGAGCCCCGAAATATTTCGGGGCTCTTCATGTATCCTCATGGAAACCTCATTTCATCTGTTATCTATACCGATACATCGGACGTTTTTCAGAAACGGGCAGGCGATATCCCTCAAATTCTAAAGCATCCGTCCCATGACGAATTCTTTTTACATCCAATTCAAGCTCCCGTCCATCTTTCCGGAGTTTCCCTGTTTTCTCAGAAAAGGGAATTTCCATGAAGATGTAGAATCTATCAGAACGTTTTGGATCATAAGATGACTGATTGATCTTCACCAAATCTTTTGAAGATTCATTAAAATGAAACTCCTTTTTTATAATTTCCGGATCCCTGTACTTTGCCAGCAGAAAAGAAAAAGACGAACTTACAACCAAAGGACGCATCAGGGCAATCACCTGTTGTTCATCCATTCCTTGTTTCAGGCGTTTCGCCCTCTCCCTGATCTCCCGAATACTGTCGGAGGGATAATCCGTCCAAGAATAACGTTTGTAACCAGGTAAATACAAATCATCTACTTTTGGATTAAATTGATCATGAATGATTTCAATATGCTCAATATCGTTTTGTCCAATATTGTTGTGAGTACAGGAAATCAACGTACATAGAAATCCAATACAACAGGCAGAGGGTAATATTCTCATGATTCAAATTTAGTCTTTTTATTGGATTTACAACAGCACCATGATATTTTCAAGGTTCTTGTGACTTTGTTAGAGTTGGCTGGCGGCTCTTTTTCAAGTCCATTGTGGGATGTATCGGCAAGGCAAACTCCTCCTTTACACAGAGGTTCCGCCTCGTCTCCTGCATATGTCCATACAGGAGGTTTTCCCATACCAGGTTTTTTCGATGTATAGTAAGCCGTTCCCTCAAAGGTAGCTGTTCCTTCCGTAGGCCGTTCCTCGTGAGAAAACAGTTTAGCAAATGACCATGTATCTTTCATCGTTCCACTCACATTCCAGCTTTCTTTTTCTAAGCTCGACAGAGGAACAGAATTAGGATCTTCTTTATCACAGTTTTTAATTTTTCCCTTTATTTTGACTTCCTGATATATTACTCCATCTGGGTTCGTTTTTCCCTTAAGAATCCATTGAATATCCCAGCGAAAGTGTCCACACTCACCCGCTTTCTTTGAGATGCTTTTATAGCCTAATTCGGGAGGTCCTTCCACGCGAGGAGGCCCGCTGGGCAAAGGCTGTTGTTGAGACACGCTGATTAATCCAAGTTGATCAATTCCCAAATTGTTATTGAGAAATCTGTACATATTCAACGTACTATATTCTTCCATGGGGTCTTTCGTCAGCCACCGCCCGGAGAGGGCATGATAATATCTGTAATTATAATAGACCAATCCCAATTCGTCATCGGAATACTCGCTTGAAAAGCGGAACGGATTCAGCTCGGCTGCATTACCTTCCATCTTGACCACACTACCATAAGGCCCGTATTCATACAAGGCTCTTCTTCCTGCCTGGATGCCAAACAGAGCTATCGTGTTTTTCATGAAGTCATGCGTGTAATACAAGTCTTCCTGGTACGTTCCCGTTTCATCAAACAGGCTCATGGCAAGAATGCGCGTGGCTTCCGGTTCCATCGGGTCCCACAGGTAGGTTTTGCGGAGAATGGGTGTTGCCTCCTCCGTTGTGTCGGTGGCATCCAGTTCCGCAATTTGCAGGTAATTGCGGTACAGGAAGCGCTTGCGGGAAACAAGATCTTCTCCCTCATAAACGGATTTCTCCACTCGCCTTCCCATGTAGTCGTAACGGCATTCCACGCGCTTGCCGCCTTGCGTGAAACTCGCCGCCTGGTTCAAGGCATTGTAGGCAACGGTCCATTCTCCCGTGGCGGTCCTGATTTTCGTCTGGTTCCCGGCAGCGTCATGTTCCGGAACGAACACAGCCTGCTCTCCTTCTCCAATGGAAATATACTGGTTGAGTTCATTGGTTTCATAGGCAGTGGGAACAGCCGTGCCTTCCCGGGACATTTCCCGGTTGCCGATATTGTCATAGGCGTAGCTGTAGGTTCCTCCCCGGCTCATGGCATCGGCAGTCAGCTCGCCACGGTCATTATACGTGTAGGCATGTGTCAAATCGGGACCGGGTGTGTTGAAATAATCCTTTTTCGTCACGGGACGCCCCAGGGAGTCATAGGTGTAATCAACCTTGGCCGGATAATTCTGACCTCCCGGACGCAGATAATCCACTTTAATAACCAGGTCCCGCTTTTCTTCCCGTGTGTACCATCTCTTCAGCGTATTGGGATAATTCAGCGTCTCCAGCAGGCCGTTATTGGCATTGTAGCCATAGGCAAAAGGAGTTGCCATTCCGTTGAGTTCCACGGTTGAGAGCCTTCCGGCAGTATCGTAACCCAGCGCCGTCTGCTGGACGGTGGAATTGCCGTATTGCAGGCTGTAGCCCGCATCCCTGCCCTGGCTGTCGCGTTGGTGAGTCAAAGCGCTTTGAGCCAGTCCCGTCGTCGTTTCCGTCACCAGTTCATTGTACTGGTTGTAGGTAAAGTCCCTGGTACCGGCATCGTCCGTCACACGGGTCATCTGCGCCAAGTGGTTATAAGCATAGGTAATTCTTGGAGTTCCATCATCGGCAATAATAGAAGTATTTACTCCTTTTTTGAGATCATAAATAAAAGAAACAGTCACATTTCTTGCATCTATCTTTGAAGTAATCATATTGAAAACGTTATAAGATATATTCTCATGAGTCTCATCCGCATAGGTCTTGCACAGCAAAAGACCGCTGGCCTTCTCGTAAGTCCAGGTAGTCGTGTCGCCATCAGTCCGTTCCCGCGGGTCGGTTGTAATGGTTTCCCCGCTCACCCGGAACGTTCGCATGCTGATCAGATGGTCGGCGTTGTCGTAGGCAAAGACGGCAGGCTGGATGCCCGTTCCCCATTCCACGATCTTCCTTTCTCTCATATCATAGGCGTAGTAGGAAGTATGCCCCAAAGCGTCCGTGATGACCGTAGGAGAGTCGATCGGTTCCCCATAAGCGTAAGTAGTGGCATTCCCCGCAGCATCCGCTACGCTGACTGTCCTCCCGGCGATGTCCTGGACAGTTGTTGTCACATTGCCGCGGACATCCGTGGAGGCGAGAACAATGCCTGTTTCCGTGTAGCTGCGGGCAATACTTGTCGTTACTCCGGCATAATCAGTGCGGGACACAGCCAGGCCATCCACGATCAGGGAGATTGCCGCAGTTTCACAACCCGGGATTTTGTTCTTGCTGATTCGCTTGGCATCTCCGGCATACTCCGTCCAGGAAGCAGATTCCTGCCCTCTCGGGTCAATAGAAACCGTTTTGTCTTCCAAAGTTGCGGACAGGGAGGAAATCAAAACCTTTTCCGTAAGGGAATAGGTTGTTCCCTGGCTGTTGTTCATAGTCGTGGTCGTGATCTGGTAGATGCCGTCATCCCCCTGTTCAGCCGCATAGGAATAAATCGTGATGCGGGAATTGGTGGCATCGGGATGATCGTCCAGCTTCCATGTTTCCTTCGTTACATTGCCGAAGGCGTCGTATTCCTTCAAGGTTGGAGCCATGGCGGTAGCAGGCGTTCCCGCATCCACCTCCGTCTTGACAAGATACCCCCGTTCATCATACGTGAACCGGCTGTAATAGAAACTGCCCAAGGCGTTGGCTGTAGCCGTGCGGATGACTAACCCATAACCGTTGGTGATTTCCCGGAACGTTGCTACCGGGTCTCCTTCTGGCTGAGGTTCCAATGTGACTTTCCGGATGCCATCCTCAATGATGTCAATCCTGTGGGACAGTTCCTTCTGTCCCGTCCCTCCCTGGTAGAGAAGAGTACCGTCAGGGGCAGTCGTCCGAATCAGGGTTGCTCCATGGGGAAGCGTCGCCGTCGTCGTTAATCCGTCGTCGCTATAGGCGTAGGTCGTAACCCTTCCCAGTTCATCCGTCTCGGAGCTGACGCGCCCCAGCACGTCATAAGCCGTCCGGCGCACAGTGCTCATGGCTCCAATGTCCTTTCTCTCCTCAACTACACGCCCCAGGGCATCCCTCGTATAGGAGATGATGGTTTCAGGGGTAGTCTCCGTCGCAGAGCGGATCATTTCCACCAACCGCCTTGCGCTGTCATAGCCATAGCTGGTCAGGATGCCGTCTTCGTCTTTTTCCAATAGGGGACGCCCGTCGCACATCAGTTCCCGTTCCGTTATTCGTCCGTTGCCGCGCGTCTTCCTGATCCAGCGGTTCTGAAGGTCGAACTCGTAGTCGGCGCTGTCCAGCAGCGACCAGGTTCCATCCGTCAGCAGGATGTATTCCTCCGTCCTGACCGTGTTGCCTTCCGCCGAGATGAAGGACACCATTCGGCGGCTCTGCCCCGGTACGGGCGCTCCGTCGATTTGCGTTTCCTCCGTCACGGTATAGGCCGCTCCATGCCAGATTGTAAGTTCGTAAGAATAAACCCTCTGTACGCCGTCAATACCCTGGCGCATCTTGAGGCGTCCCCTGGCATACGGATTGGGCGCGGAGGCCAGCCATGTTTCCGTCACTTCCAGCCGCGTTCCTTCAGCCCCAAGCGCGGTCGTCCTTTCTTCCACGCGCCTGACGTCGTTTTCTTCCGTATAGGTATAAAGCGTCTGGTTCAACTGCACGTCCGCCTTGTTCTTTTGCCGAAGTATGGTGGTCACTTCTGCAGGATCGTGATCGTTGAACTTCGCTTCGCAGTAGGTCGTCTTCACTCTCTTTTCCGCAAAGCCTTTATACGGAGTGGAAACGAGAGTCTGACGACCCAGACGATCCTGTTCGTACTTGACTTCGGAACCGTCCGGACGCGTTTCTTTCGTCAGAACCCCGTTGGCGGAATATTCATAAGAAGTCGTGCGGGCCATGTCGGAACCGTAACCTTCCGTTCTGCTCATCAGCAGATTGCCCTGCGGGGTGGATTTGTAGTTCTCCATCAGGCTGGAAACCGCCATTCCTTCTTCCCCCATCCGCACTTCCGTCAGCAGGTTCCATTCCTTTTCGGAGACCTCCGTGCGCGTCCTGACCGTATGAATAGCGGAGTCTCCCGTGCCCTTGCCCAGACACCATACCTCTCCATTCTTCCACCAGGTTGTGACAAAATCATTCCTTCCGGGCGTTCTTTCCGTCACGCTCGCCTTGTCCCCTTCCTCATTGCGGGCAAAAACAAAGCGCTTGAACGGCTCTCCCGTCACGGCATAAAGCCCTGTCGTCTCATCCTTGGCTCCTACCTGGGAAGGAAGGTACAGGGCCAGCGTATAGCCCGCTTCCGTCACGTCCTGCACGCTGGCAAGGCCGTCTGAAATATTGCTCACCTGCCGCAGGGAACCATCTTCCGCATACACCACATCCATGAAGGCATGAAAATCCGCTTCCGTGAGCTGCTGGCCGCTGGATGCCGTAAAACGCACGGGATCTCCCGTTTCCACGGAATAGACCATCTTGCTGCCATTGGCTTCCGCCACTTCAATGTAAACCGGATTGGAAACGACTGGTGTAAAATCTTCTCCCAGCATCCGGGCGCGGTTGGTCAGGCGCGTGTTGTAGCCGATGTTGCCCACACTTCCGTTGTCCTCTTCCCCCTGGGTGATGAAGTAATAGGCCAGCAGGGAACCTTTCCGAACGGCTACCATGCAGTTGTTGCTCAAGCCTTCCGTGGGTTTGAGCAATTTGCTGTGCAGCACATGGCGGAACAACAGGGCGGAGGGGGACCAGAGGCGTTCTGTAAATTCCTCCTCCACGATTTCAATCTGGCCTCCGGGTACGCCGGGCAATCCCCGGAACAGGCCGAAGTTGCACTGCCAATACATGCTTTCCTGGGAGGCATCCGCCGCCACGTTCGTTCCTGCGGAGGAGCCGGACACCGTAGAACGGGCCAGCCGGGAGGACATGCGGGCGGAGGATGGGGAGGAACTGGGGGTGGTTCCCCCGCTGGGGGCGTCCGGGTCCTCACAAACTTCCTTGCCGTCACATCCCTTCTTGCATACCACCGGCTTGTTTTCTGCGGGCACGATGTCGTAGAGCTCCACCTGGACTCCGTTGAGGTAGGAGTCGAAACGCGAGACGTTGCCGGATTCCGGCTTGTAGTCGATGTTGGTGTGGGAAAGGAAGGCCTGGTGCCATCCCGCTTCCAGTTCCACGGTGACAGGATCGGATTCCCGGTATTGTCCCGGGTTGGCAAGGCTGGCTGCCTGGCCTCCCAGCGTAAAATAACCATAATCGTCCGCGCCGATTTTGATTTCATAAGAGCCTGCGGTTTCAATTTTGATGTAGCCGTCCCAAAGGGTCGTCTTTTCGGGAGCGGGAGCTTCCACATTCAAATGGGGCTGGTCGCCTTTCAGTTGGCCTTCCCATTTGTCCAGGGGAAATTCCGCTTCAAGTAAAGTAACAGGAGTATTCATGATTTTAATTTAATTTGTTGATGTTGATATGAAGGTGCAACCGCCCTGGAAAATGCCCGGAAGGCTGGCGGCTGCCAGGGACCTTTCCGGGAGAAATAAACAGAAAAAAAAGTGCAGTGGGTTATCTCCCTCGGCCATTCAGGAGGTGTGATAGCACAACGTCGGATTTTTGTAAAATAATGGATTTTTTATTATCTGAATAATTGATGATCTTTACTTTACAGGCAAACATCCGGACACGTTATGCTATCGCACATTTGTACCTATGCCTCTTTGCAGGACATCAGGAAAACGGTCTTGTTGTCCGGGCGCGTAGTCCCCAGGGCAGCTTTCACGGTAATCTGTTCGCGCACGTCCACGTATTCGGAACGGGCCTCCACGCGGAACTGCGCGTCCCTCCGAGTCCTCCAGCTCCAGCAGCGTTCCACCGACCAAGGAAAGCAATCCCTGCCAATCCTGTTCTGATCCCTGCGATGATATTTGCACCACTGGCAACGCCGCATTCGCTAAAGTTGTCCAGCCGGACGGTTCTTCCCAGACGTTGAATCTCTCCACCGGTAGCGTCCATTCCATGACCACCAAAACCGGGGCCGTTATTTCGAAACAGTCCTACGATTCCCAAGTCCAGATTTCCAAAAACAGCCAGGGGAACATCAACAGCATCACCAGTTCCAGGGACGGCATGCTGAGTTTCAGCCGTTCCTCCAACAACCTCATCATCTCCCAATACGGAGTCTCCCAGGCTTCCAGGAATGTTCGCGGAGAAGCCGTCCCGCAGGGAGCTCCCGTCAAGGTTTATTCCTACGAGTGGAACCCCGTCAAAGGGGCGATGATCCTTACAAGCCGAAGCCCCCTCCGGAATTCCGCCAGAAGGGAAAAATTGGACCATACCAATCCATTTTCCGTTCTTACCCGTTTTTCTACACGGAGCCGTCCCCCGGGAAACAGAAAACTGGGTTGAGACAATGGAATCCCCTTAAGTGGCATTAGCAGCGTTCATTTTCATTCCTGGCAGATAATCCCCCGCAGCCGGAGAGCCATTCCGGACGTTCTGCCCGTATGCTCCTGCTTTGCCGCTCAAAAAAGCGCCAGCATGAAAGCGGACGGCCTTTCCCATTCCATCCGGAAAGCGGTAACCGCTGTTAAGACAGACTCCGGCACCCCTATCTGCACCATCTCTTCAACGAAAGAGCTCTTTTTCTGGTCGTTCAGATAAGGTCGGTGTCGGCACTTCTATACGCCGTCCCAATTCTCAACCCGGAATAAACCAATGAATAATACGACTCAATCAGGGACCTCTCCAACAGGTCCCGCTACAACCAATAACGCTCCGGCGGTAAAATCCGTCCTTCGCATGGGGGTATTTACGCTCGCCATGATTAACGTTTCCGCCATTGTCAGCTTGCGCGGCATGCCGGCGGAAAGCACGTACGGACTCAGTTCCGTTTTTTACTATATTTTTGCAGCGGTCTTTTTCCTGGTGCCCGTCTCCCTGGTAGCCGCGGAACTCACCACCGGATGGCCGCAGAAAGGCGGCGTTTACCGTTGGGTAGGCGAAGCCTTCGGCAAAAAATGGGGGTTCCTGGCTATCTGGCTGCAATGGATTGAAAGCACCATCTGGTTTCCGACCGTGCTAACCTTCGCCGCCGTCTCCCTGGCTTTCATGGGACCCGGACAGCGATGGGATGAAGCTCTTGCCGCCAACAAGTGGTATGTGCTCATCGTGGTGCTGTGCGTGTACTGGGCGGCTACCCTGCTCAACCTGCGCGGCATGAAAACTTCCGCAGGCGTCACCAAATGGGGCACCATCATCGGAACCATCATTCCGGGCGCCATCCTGATTCTGCTGGGCCTGAGCTATTGGGCCGGAGGCAACCCGATTCTGCTGGACATGAGCTGGGACAAGCTGATACCGGATATGAGCAATTTCAACAACCTCGTTCTGGCCGCCAGCATCTTCTTGTTCTATGCAGGGATGGAAATGTCCGCCGTGCATGTGAAGGACGTGAATGATCCCGGCCGCAACTATCCGCTGGCCATTCTGATTTCCGCCATCATTACGGTACTCATTTTCGTTCTGGGCACGCTGGCCATCGGCTTCATCATTCCGAACTCCCAGATCAACCTAGTGCAGAGCCTGCTGATTTCTTATGACAGTTACTTCAGCTTCTTCGGCCTCGGCTGGATGAACTGGATTCTGGCGCTTGCGCTGGCCGTAGGCGTTCTGGCCCAGGTAACAGCGTGGGTGGGAGGTCCTTCCAAAGGCTTGTACCAGGTAGGCTTGGCCGGCAACCTGCCGCCCGTCATGCAGAAGCGGAACAAGAACAACGTCCAGATGGGCATCCTGCTCATTCAGGGCTGCATCGTCACCCTGCTTTCCATCATGTTCGTGATCATGCCTTCCGTGCAGTCCGCCTACCAGATTATTTCCCAGCTTACCATCATCCTGTACCTCATCATGTACATGCTGATGTTCGCCTCCGGCATTTATCTGCGCTACCGGGAACCGAATACGCCCCGCACTTTCCGCATTCCCGGAGGCAAGACCCTCGGCATGTGGATTGTAGGCGGCCTCGGCTTCCTGGCCAGCCTGGCGGCCTTCCTGGTGAGCTTCATTCCGCCGAACCAAATTACCGTCGGCAGCAATACGATGTACATTATGCTTCTGGTGATAGGCACCTTCATCTTCGCCGGCATTCCTTTCATCATCCATGCCATGGCCAAGCCCTCCTGGAAGCGGCCTGTGGATCCTGAAGACGCCTTCGAACCCTTCGGATGGGAAAAAACTAATGGAACCCATTCTACAGTAACCCCAATCCATACCATATCCCATGAGTAACGTCCCTTCCAATGAACAAATCCAGACGGCTGTGGACAACGCGTACGCCTACGCCAAAACGGTCCAGGGAGGCAAAAACGCCTCCTACATCCCCGCTCTGGCGCAAGTCCCCTCAGACTTGCTGGCGATTGCCGTAGTCACTGTCAACGGAGATATCCTGACCGCAGGCTCCGCGGACACGCCCTTTGCCATTGAATCCATCTCCAAGGCCTTCAACCTGGCCTACGTCATGGATCTGATCGGAATGAAGGAGCTGCGCACGAAGATCGGGGCAGACCCCACCGGGGAGCCCTTCAACTCCGTGATGGCGATTGAGCTGCACGGCGGCAAGCCCCTCAACCCCCTGGTCAACGCAGGGGCCATGGCGACAGTCAGCCTGGTCAACGGTTCGGACTCCGATGAAATATGGGCGAACATGATCCATAATTTCAACAACTTCGCCAATACGGCCCTGACCGTGAACCAGGAGATTTACAAGTCGGAAAGCGCCACCAACCAGCACAACCGCGGCATCGCGTGGCTGTTGGACAGCTACGGCTATTTTTACAATACGCCGCCCATGATCGTGGACCTGTACACCCGCATGTGCTCTCTGAACATCACCACCTCCCAGCTGGCGCTGATGGGCGCCTGCTATGCCAACGGGGGCGTCAACCCCGTCAGCAAAAAGCGGGTGGTGAAGGATGAGAACGTTTCTCCCATCCTCGCGGAAATGTGCATGTCCGGCCTCTATGATTCCACAGGGGACTGGATGTACAAGGCAGGCGTTCCGGCCAAGTCCGGCGTGGGTGGCGGCCTAGTGGCCGTGGTCCCCGGCAAGATGGCCATGGCGGCCTTCTCCCCGCCCCTGGACCCCGCCGGAAACACCGTGAAGGGCCAGGCAGCTCTTCAATCCATTATCAAGGAATTGAATCTGAACCTTTTCCGGAGCTAATCCGGGATGAGAAGGTAAACCCGCGGAGCCAAGATCCGAAAGGATACCCGCGGGTTTACTGTATCCCGGCCACACGAAATAACGCCCCGCCTTCCGCGCTTGCCGGAAATTGACTGTCCAGCCGCGGGCGTTAAGTCCTGTTTGAAAAATTGCACCACTGCATGGGTACGCCGTCTTCCATGGCATGGAAGCCATGCTTTTCATAAAAGGCGGCGTTCCTGCTCTCCTCCGGCATGATTTCAATGTACAGGTAGTCCTTGTACTTCTCCTTGACCATTTCCATCATTTTTCCCGCAATTCCCCTGCCGTGATAGTCGGGATGCACCAGGACATAGTGCATGTAGGCTACCAGCTCGCCGTCGTCCAGCAACCGCACCAGCCCGACCAGCCGGTCGCCATCCCACGCGGTAAATACCGTGGACGAATTCATCAGGGCCTTGTACAACCGGGCCAGATACTGGCCGGAAATCCATCCAACGGACAGGAACAGCTCCTGCACTTTTTCCCTGGTAAACTTCTTTTCTTCCGTAAAAACAATCATTTTCCCTCTTGGTTCAAGCTGATGGCCGGAACGCGGCATGACGTCCGCATGCCAGGCCATGGGCCTTATGATAAAGGCCGCAGACCCCGGAGACAAGCAACGATCATCCATTCCTTCATTCTTCATTAAACAGCATGAGGAGAGCCGGAGGCGCCTGAGGCATTCCTCCACATGGATCACATGGAAGCTGGCTTCCGGACCAGCCCGTGCCGTTCTCCATGGCAGATGAAGCCAGTGCGCCCTTATAAATGGCTTTCCGCCGCCGGAACCGCAGAAGTTGTTTTTCCGTGCCCTTCCCGTGTTTTAAGGACTTGCCACCACAGCATTTTTCCTTAGAGTCTTTCCGGTATGCTTGAAGCCCTGCAAAACGCCTTCTTCCAGACCGGGGACGCGCTCACAACCTGGCTGTCCGCCTTCAGCAGTTTCCTGTGGGGATGGCCTCTGCTCATCATGCTGCTGGGCACTCACCTGTACCTCACCGTCATTCTGCGCTTTCCGCAGCGCTACCTGCTCAAGGCCCTGAAACTGTACTTTGTGAAGGACCATACGGACAAGGGGGACATTTCCCCGTTCAGTTCCCTGATGGTGGCCCTGGCCGCCAACATCGGCGCGGGCAACATCATCGGCGTGGGGGTGGCGATTGCCGCCGGAGGGCCGGGGGCCATTTTCTGGTGCTGGCTGACGGGCGTTCTTGGCATGGCTACACGGTATTCCGAGGGGCTGCTCGCCATCAAGTACCGGGTGGAAAACAAGGACGGCAACATGAGCGGCGGCCCCATGTTTGTGCTGGAACGCGGCATGAAATGCAAATGGCTTGGCGTAGCCTTTGCCGTGTTCACGGCCATTGCCGCCTTCGGCATCGGCAACCTGACGCAGGGGAATGCCGCGGCGGAACAGCTCCACCACGCCTTTGCCATTCCCTCCTGGGGAACGGCTGCGGTGCTGACCATCCTGACGGCCCTGGTGATGCTGGGAGGCATCCGGAGCATTGCCAAGGCATGCGCCTTCTTCGTCCCGTTCATGGCGGTAATTTACATTATAGGCTGTGTCTACATCCTGGCCGTGCAGTCCCACTACATTCTTCCGGCCATCCGGTACATTCTGGACTGCGCCTTTACCGGGGAAGCCGCCGCCGGGGGCGTGGTGGGCGCCGCCGTCATGACAGCCATGCGGACCGGCGTGGCCCGCGGCCTTTTTTCCAATGAAGCCGGGCTGGGCTCCGCCGCCATCGCCTCCGCCGCCGCACAGAACCGCAACCCCGTACGGCAGGCGCTCATCTCTTCCAGCGGACCGTTCTGGGATACCGTGGTCATCTGCGCACTCACGGGCATTGTGCTGACTACCAGCATCCTCGCCCACCCGGATATTTCGTCCAGTGACGGCCCCCGGCTCACTACGCTGGCATTCAGTAAAATTCCTTATGTGGGCTCCCCCCTCCTGACGGTCAGTTTGGTCACTTTTGTAGTCTCCACCATCCTGGGCTGGTCCTACTTTGGGGAAAAAGCCCTGGAGTACCTGGGGGGCATCCGGCTGATCACGCCTTACCGCGTCATCTGGGTGGCGGCGGTCTTTACCGGCTGCGTTTCCAAGATAGACCTGGTATGGGTGTTTGCGGACTGCGCCAACGGCCTGATGGCCCTTCCCAATCTTATTTCACTGCTGGCCCTTTCCGGAGTGCTTGTCCAGCAAACGCGGCACTACCTCTGGCAGCACAGGCTGGACGATTATGACGATTCCCACATTCCGGAAGGCAAATAACGATTTTTTTAAATTCAGATTCAAATAATTCTTGCCTTTCAGCCTCCGGTAGTATTTACTTCGCCGCGCAGTCCCTGCAAACCTAAAAGTCGCGTTCGTCTAGCGGTCTAGGACTCCCGCCTTTCACGCGGGCAACACGGGTTCGAGTCCCGTACGCGATGCCAGCTTTACCGCCGCAGCAGTTACGATGCTTCCGCCCCTCCTTACCAGGGAAGGCATATTGGAAAGACGTAATGGCTGCGGTTTTCTTTTGGTCCGGTTCCTCCGGAATCAGGAAAGCGCGGACAGGACGGCAGGAAGCGGTATCCCCCTCCTTTTCAAATGCCGGAACATGTCTTACATCCCCCGGATTTGGCTTTCAGAAAGCCCTGTTATCTTTTAGAATTCCTTACACGCAAACGCCATGGATTACACACCTCTCATTGAAAAACGCCGCCAGCGCCTGGAAGAATTGGAAACGGTCATTGCCGAACCGGATTTTTTCAATGACCAGAAGCGGGCCTCTGAAACCATGAGGGAGCACCGCCGCCTGAAGGAACTGATGGACACGTGGGATGCCCTGAACGCCACGGAACAGCAGCTGGCTGACAACCAGGAGCTGGCGAAGACGGATGATCCGGAACTGGCGGAGCTGGCCTCCCTGGAGATCCCGGAACTGGAAGCGGCGCTGGAAAAATTGCGCAGTGACGTCCAGTACAGCCTTCTCCCCCGCGACACGACGGAAGACCGGGACGCCATTATTGAAATCCGCGCCGGAACGGGCGGGGATGAAGCATCCCTGTTTGCCGGAGACCTGCTGCGGATGTACCAGCGTTTTGCGGAAGAACGCGGCTGGCGCTTTGAGCATCTGGAAAGCAGCCCGTCAGACGTGGGCGGCTTCAAGGAAGTCGTCTGCCGCATTGCCGGGGAAGAAGTGTTCCGCTTCCTGAAGTATGAAGGGGGCGTGCACCGCGTGCAGCGCGTGCCCACCACGGAAACGCAGGGACGCATCCACACCTCTACCGCCACCGTGGCCGTCATGCCGGAAGCGGAGGAAGTGGACATAGAAATCCGCCCGGAGGACCTCCGCATTGAAGTGTGCCGTTCCGGAGGCGCAGGCGGCCAGCACGTGAACAAGACGGAATCCGCCGTGCAGATCTGGCACATCCCTACGGGCGTCTATGTCCGCTGCGAGGAAGAGCGCAGCCAGATGAAGAACCGTGAAAAAGGCATGAAGATTCTGCGCGCCAAGCTCTTTGAAGCCAAGAAGCGGGAAGAGGCGGAAAAATATTCCGCCGCACGCCGCAACCTCATTGGCTCCGGCGGCCGTGAAGAAAAAATCCGGACGTACAATTTCCCGCAAAACCGCCTGACGGACCACCGCATCGGCTATACGTCCCACAATCTGGACGGCATCCTGATGGGGCAGATGGAAGACCTGATCATGGCTCTCCAGCATGCGGAAATGCAGGAACGCCTGGCGGAAGCCGGCATGTCCTAACCCCCTTTTCCTTTCATGAAAACCCTACTGGAAGTTCTTCAGTCCGGCACGGACTACCTGGCGCGCCAGGGCTGTGACGAGGCGCGCGCCACCATGCAGCACCTGATGGCCCATGTTCTGCACTGCAACCGCACGGCTCTTTACTCCCGGTTTGACAGGCCTGTTGAAGAAGCGGAACTGGCTCCCCTCCGCGAGCTGCTGAAACGAAGGGCGGCGGGAGAACCGCTGCAGCACCTGCTGGGGTTCACGGAATTTTTCCGGAGGGATTTCCTGACGGACGCGCGCGCCCTGATTCCCCGCCCGGAAACGGAAGAACTGGTGGAAATGGTGTTAAAGAAAATCCCGGACCGTCCGGTACGCGTGCTGGACATGGGTACCGGTTCCGGCATCATCGGCGTCACGCTGGCTCTGGAACTCAAGGAGCGCGCGAAGGAAGTCGTTCTGGCGGACATTTCCCCGCAGGCTCTGGACCTGGCGCTGGAAAACGCCATGCGGCTGGGAGCCAGGGTCTCCACCGTCCAGACGGACCTGTTTGAAAACATCCCCCTGGAAAAACCGGTCCTGCGCCAGGAAGGAGCGGATTCTTCCGCTTCCGTGCCTGAGGAGGAAGAGAAGGATGCCGGACGGGAAATGCGCTTTGACGTCATCGTGGCCAACCTGCCCTACATTGCGGATGGAGAGGAGCTTGCCCCGGAAGTTATGAAAGATCCCCATACGGCCCTGTTCGGAGGCCCGGAAGGCTGGGAAATCATTGAACGCTTTCTGGCCCGCGCCCGGGACTACCTGAATGAAAACGGCTTCGTAGCCCTGGAAATCGGACATGACCAGGCGGCAGCCGTCACGCAGATCATGGACGGCTACGGCTATAATTACATTGAAGTGCTGAAAGACATGAGCGGCGTAGCCCGCTTCCCCTTCGGTTATCATTAACAATTATTCCTTCCCCCCTTTCACTCCATGCAGGCGGCGCGCATTCTGGTTGACGGACAAAGCGATCTGGTGCTGGACTACGGCATTCCGCCGGAAGCGGGGGACGTCAGGCCGGGCTGCCGCGTGCAGGTTCCCCTGCGCAACAGGACGGCCACCGGCACTGTTCTTACGCTGTCCGAGCCGGACCCTGCCTGGAAGGACAGGCTCAAGCCCATTCTGAAACTGATCGACCCGGAACCCTTGATTTCTCCGGTCATGATGAATCTGGCTTCCTGGGCGGCGGACTATTATTCCGTAGCGCTGGACCAAATGATCCGCTGCCTGCTCCCGGAAACCGTCCGTCAGGAAAACACGGCGGAAAAAATGCGGAAAATGGTGCATCTGGAAAAACGTCCGTCCCGTGAGGAGCTGGATGCCCTGTACCGCAAAGCGCCCCGGCAGGCCCAAATGCTGGATTATTTTTCATCTGCGGAACAGATGGAAGCGCCTCTGGCCGCATTCGGCACGGGGGCTCTGAACATCGCCCGCAGCCTGGCGGCCAAGGGCTTCATCTCCCTGAAGGAGGAATCCGTGCACCGCGACCCCAGCACCGGAGAGCAGTTCGTCCCCAGCCAGCCCATGAAGCTGAACGACCAGCAGCAGAAGGCGCTGGAAGAAATCACGGCCATGTGCACGGCGGAGCACAAAAAACCGGTGCTCCTGCAAGGAGTCACCGGCTCCGGCAAAACGGAGGTTTACCTTCAGGCCGTCTCCCAAATGGTGAAATCCGGAAAATCCGCCCTGATCATGGTACCGGAAATCTCCCTGACGCCCCAGACCGTCCAGCGCTTCAAATCCCGTTTTGCGGAACTGCCCTCTTCCGTGGCGGTGCTGCACAGCCTCCTATCGGACGGAGAACGCTTTGACGAATGGCACGCCATCCGTTCCGGAAAAGCACGCATCGTCATCGGCCCCCGTTCCGCCGTCTTCGCCCCTCTTCAGAACCTGGGGCTGGTGATTGTGGATGAGGAGCATGACGCGTCCTACAAGCAGGAAAGCTCCCCCCGCTACCACGGGCGGGACCTGGCCGTGCTGCGCGCCCATCTGGAAGACTGCGCCGTGGTCCTGGGCTCCGCCACCCCTTCCCTGGAAAGCATCCATAACGCCCTGACCGGAAAATATTCCCTGGTGAAGCTGACGGAAAGGGCGGACGGCCAGCAGCTCCCCCTCATCCGCATTCTGGACATGAAGACGGAGGGCAGAAACAAATCCGGCCCCAACGTCATCTCCGAGCGGCTCAGAATGTCCATCGACCGGCGGCTGGACAAGGGGGAACAGGTCATCCTTCTGCTCAACAGGCGCGGATTCGCACGCTCCATCCAGTGTCCGGACTGCGGCCACGTGGTGACGTGCCTGCACTGCTCCCTGCCCCTGACCTACCACCGTACGGAGGACCGCCTCATGTGCCACCTGTGCGGGTTCAAGGCCCTGCCGCCCCGCACCTGCCCGGAGTGCAGGTCCGCCAATATCCTGCTCCAGGGGTACGGTACCCAGAAGGTGGAGGAAATCCTGCGGCGCACCTTTCCTGCGGCGCGCATCACGCGCGTGGATGCGGACGTGGCCCGGCGCAAAAACGCCGTCAGAACCATTCTGAACCAGTTCCGCGCCCATAAGATAGATATTCTCCTTGGCACCCAGATGATTGCCAAGGGGCTGGACTTTCCCAACGTGACGCTGGTGGGCGTGCTGAACGCGGACCTGGGTCTCCATATCCCGGATCCCCGCGCGGGAGAGCGCACCTTCCAGCTTCTGACGCAGGTGGCGGGCCGCGCCGGCCGCGGCGACCTTTCCGGGGAGGTCATCATCCAGACCTTTACCCCCCAGTCCCCTTCCCTGCAGTACGCCCGCCATCACGATACGGACGGCTTTGCGGCGCAGGAGCTGGAAATGCGCCGCTCCTTCGACCTGCCGCCTTTCACCCACATCGCCGTGCTGACCATACGCTCCCAGCATGAAAACATGGCGGAATTCGCCACGCGCACGCTCGCGGCGCGCCTCCGCGGCATGCTGCCCCCTCCAGCCACGATGACGGACCCCATGCCGGCGCCCATTCCCCGCGCACACGGCCAGTTCAGATTCCAGATCACGGTCAAGGGGCCGTCCGCCCGCATCCTCTCCCGCACCCTGCGGAAGCTGGTGCAGGAAGCCGGGCTGGGGGACGACCTGACCGCCGTGATCGACGTGGACGCCATGTCATTCATGTAAGCCGCCTTGCCAAATCCGGACGGCCGCATTAAAATTCCGGCACAACACAACTTACTATTATGCTGCTTCATTTCTACAAGATGACGGGCGCCGGAAATGACTTTGTCATGGTGGACAACCGTGACCTGGAACTTTCCTCCGTGCTGGACAAGGAGACCATTGAAGCCCTGTGCGACCGCCGCTTCGGCATCGGGGCGGACGGCCTGATTGCCGTGGAACCGTCCCGGGGCAAAGGGGGAACCGTGCGCATGCGCTATTACAATGCCGACGGCGGAGAAGCGGAAATGTGCGGCAACGGAGCCCGCTGCTTCGGCAACTTCGCCGCGGCCCTGCTTCATCACGACAAATCCGCTCCCCTCCCCTTTGAAACGATGGCCGGCATCGTGACCGCCACCTTTGAAAAGGACGGGAATGTCACCGTGAACCTGACGGATCCCCACTCCCTGCAGCTCTTTGTGCTGAATGCGGACCCGGCGGTGGGGGCGGACGTCCACTTCCTGAATACAGGCGTTCCGCACGCCGTAGCGTTTCTGGACAAGCTGGACGGCCTGGACGTTCCCCGTCTGGGCGCCTACCTGCGTTACCATAGCGCATTCTCTCCAAAAGGCACCAACGCCAACTTCGCCAGAATCCTGTCTCCGGGGCACATCGCCATACGTACTTATGAACGCGGCGTGGAGGATGAAACGCTTGCCTGCGGAACGGGCATGACCGCCAGCGCGCTGCTGCACGCCGTATTGACGGATGCCCCTTCACCCATTCAAGTGGACGTAGCGGGAGGGGACACGCTCAAAGTAGGCTTCCAGCGCACGGGAGACCGCTTTACCAACGTGACGCTGACCGGACCGGCAGACCTCGTCTTTACCGGAGACATAGAACTCTGACCGGCCCCTCGCGGAAAAACGCCGTTGTCCTCCGTCATCAGGGAGCATGCCTGTTCAGCAGGGAACACTCCGCCTTTACATAACCGCCGTAATTGTTGCAGAATGCCTTGTACACGGCAGGGCCCATATTCGTCTCGCAATAATACTTTACGGTAATGCAGTCCTTCTTGCGTTCCACATTCAGAAAACGGCTGGACAGCAGAACCAGGTTGCTCTGGTAATTCCACAGGGCCATGTCACGCGCCATTTCCTCATTGATCTTCTCACAAATAAAACTCTCCGGCGGGGGAAACAAAATGGCGCTGACAACGCTGATCAGGCAAATTCCGGGCACCACTCCTATCGCAAGCACTCCGTGGCACTTCCTGACAAAGGGGATGTGGTTCCGGAACTTCCGGAAGAGGAAGAAACGGAACAAATAACCCGCCAGCAGCATCACCGGAAAGGAAACATTCACGTACTCAAAAGCCAGGCTCATTACTCCAAGGGCAAAAAAGCCGATGCCCTTCCACACCTTCCTGTACACCGGGATGCAGGCGCAAAGAAACACGTACAGAATATATCCCAGCAGACAGAGGAACGGGAGAAGCGTTCCTGTAAATATGTGCTCCACCATGCAGTCCCACGGATATTCCCTGCTGGGAGCACATGCCTCATGAAAAAACATGCACACCATGCTCAGAATCACCAGCCCGGCAAGGAGGATGGCCTTTACTTTTCTTGATTCATACAGAAGCCACAGTAAAACGACGCCAAAAGGCAGTAAATAGCAGCCGATACTGCTGAACACAGTGGACAACATGGGAATGTGAGGAAAGAAATTCATGGCTTGGATAGGGACAACTGGCTGGTTAACGACTCAAAGGCATCTGTGACTGTGGCAACAATAATTGGAAATAAAATAAATTCAAACATTCGTTTTCAAATAATGCAGAAAAAATCATATTCTTCTCATAAAAAACCGTTCAGCACGACTCTCCAACTTGACAAAACAACCTTCTGGAAAAGATAATAACGCTCTGATGAAGCACTCTCTTTTCCTCCCGGCGGCCATCCTTCCTCTTCTCCTCTCTCTGCCCCAATGCAGCCGCAAGCCGCTCCTTCCGGAATACACGCCCCTGTGTGCCGGAATGGTGCCCGGAAAACACACCTCCCCCCGCGCCCTCCAGGCACGGGAAAACAGAACCTACCGGGTTGGCCCGAAAGGCGGTGTGTATTACATCAATTCCCACAATAAAAAAGTCTACATCAAATCCAGGAGGATTCAATAGAAGACCACGCAAACACCCCGTAACTTTCCAAATGGGAAACAAATAATTGCTTTACCCGTCCCTTATTTTATTTTTGAGAAAATATTCCGTCTAAAAAACTCATCAAACTCATTTTCTTCTTGCCAAAACGGAAGAGGACGGGTAATGTCTGCCGCACCACAACATTAAATGGTGTCGGTAGTTCAATGGTAGAGCCCCAGATTGTGATTCTGGTTGTTGCGGGTTCGAGCCCCGTCCGACACCCCATCCCCTTTCCTTCATGAAAAAGAGCACTTATGGTGCTCTTTTTTACTATCCATCCGCATGCGCAATCCAGAATTCGTCAAAGCCGCTTTTTCCGCCATTGCGCCGCGCTATGTGGCCACCAACCATGTACTGAGCATGGGCGTGGACCTGCTGTGGCGGCAGCGCGTCGTGCAGCTCGTCTCCGAATGGAAGCCGGAACGCCTCCTGGACCTGGCGACGGGAACCGGGGATCTGGCCCTGGCCATCCTGAACGCCATGCCGGAAATCCGGCTGACCGGTTCCGACTTCTGCCAGCCCATGCTGGACGTAGCGGCCAAACGGGGACTGGACAACCTGGTCTGTGCGGACGCCATGAACCTGCCCTTTTCCTCCGCATCCTATGATGCAGTCACCGTCGCCTTCGGCCTGCGGAACATGGCCAGCTATCCGGACGCCCTGCGGGAAATGGGCCGCATGCTGCGGCCGGGGGGCCATTTGCTCATTCTGGATTTCTCCCTGCCTGAAAACCTGCTGAAAAGCCCCTACCGTTTTTACCTGCACCGCATCCTCCCCGTCATTGCAGGCTGGATGACCGGCCACCGGGAAGCCTACGACTACCTGGCGGAAAGCATTGAAGCCTTTCCCAGCGGCCAGGCCATGCAGGACCTGCTCCGGGACTGCGGCTACAGCAACATCACGGCGGAACCCCTGAACGGGGGGATCGCCAGCATCTACACCGCCCAGCGATGAGTGCGGGTGACGCGAGAGAGGGCATTATCCGCGGCAGGGCGTCGCGCGCCCGCCTGGGGGGTAAACTTGCCGGACTGTCCCTGCCCCGCCAGATCGCCGTCATTGCCTTCTGGCCCTTCCTGGAACAGCTTCTGAGCTTCTTCGTCACCTCCTCCGACCTCTTCATTGCCACCAAAATCGGGCTGGACGCGCAGGACACCATTGAAGCGCTGGCGGAGGAAGAACGGCATATCATCGCCGAGGGGGCGGAGTACATCGTGCTCAAAAGCCCGGTGAACTGCCCGCAGCTGCTGTTCGGCCTGACGGGGCTGGGCTACACCTTTGTGGAAACGGTCTTCCATGTGGAGATTCGCCGGAAGGACTACCACATGCCGGAGACCATCGCCCGGTTCGACCGGGGGCTGACCGTGGCGGAGCGTACCGACCCGGAAAATCAGGCCCGCATCGACCGCATCATCCGCAGCGGAATCTTCATCAGTGACCGGGTCTCCATCGACCCCGCCTTTTCCGTGAAGCTGGGCGGCCGGCGCTATGCCAACTGGCTGCGCTCCATGGTGCAGAAGGGCGGCCATCTGTACGAGGTGTTGCAGGGCGAAAAGCCCATCGGCTTCTTCGTCATCTGCCGCAAGGACGAGGACACCGTAGACCCGGTGCTCATGGCCATGTATGACCAGCAGAACGACCGGGGGCTGGGCGCGCTTCTGCACAAAAAGACGCTGGACACCTGCTTCACCCATCCGTGCAAGCGGCTGACCAGCACCATTGTCTCCACTGCGGGCGGTGTGCGGAAACCTGCCCTAAGCAGGTTATCGAAAAGAGGGTTTGACTATGAACCAGAGCGAAAAAAGACTGTTTCTCATACAATCTCTGCTGAACGAGCGCCCCTCCTGTCAGAAGCAGATCATCCCGGCGGATTCCGAGCGGCAGAAGATTTTACTGCGCGGTCTGATGAATGTCCGCAGAGCTTATCCGATTGGAGCGGATTTCCTGCAAACACAGGATGCCTATCTGCAAGACGAGACCGCCGCAAAGGGTATCACGGATATTGCCGACCTGACACCCATTCAGCCGGGGCTGTATCTCTGGCAGGGCGATATTACCACGCTGAAATGCGATGCCATCGTCAATGCGGCAAACTCCGGCATGACCGGCTGCTATATTCCCAACCATCGCTGCATTGACAACGCCATTCATACCTATGCGGGTGTAGAGCTGCGGCTTGCCTGCGAAGAATTGATGGAACAGCAGGGCCATCCCGAACCCACCGGACAGGCAAAAATCACCCCGGCATTCAATCTGCCCTGTCGGTATGTGCTGCATACAGTCGGTCCGATCGTCAATGAGCGTGTAACCAAAGAGGACGAGAATCTGTTGGTTTCCTGCTATCGCTCCTGCTTGGAGTTGGCGGCAGAAAACAAGCTGGAAAGCGTGGCGTTCTGCTGCATTTCCACCGGGGAGTTTCATTTTCCCAACGAGCTGGCGGCAGAGATTGCCGTCCGGACGGTCAAAGAATTTCTCAAAAAGCAAACCAGTGTGAAGAAGGTGATCTTCAATGTTTTCAAGGATTTGGACAAAGCCATCTACGAAAAGCTGCTCTGAGCCGATGGAACGGCTGCAAACAGCTTTGCAAGACTGTGATTCCGTTGTAATTGGCGCCGGAGCCGGTCTTTCCACCTCTGCCGGATTTGTTTACACCGGCGAACGGTTTGAAAAATATTTCTCCGACTTTGCGGCAAAGTACGGTATCCAAGATATGTATTCCGGCGGCTTTTATCCGTTTGCCACGCCGGAAGAATTCTGGGCGTATTGGAGCCGGTATATTTTTATCAACCGCTATCAGGACGCGCCTAAGCCGGTCTACGATGACCTTTTGAAGCTGGTAGCTGACAAGGATTATTTCGTCATCACCACCAATGTAGACCACTGCTTTCAGAAGGCTGGCTTTGACAAAAAGCGCCTTTTTTACACGCAGGGCGATTACGGCCTGTTCCAGTGCAGTGAGCCGTGCTGTCAGGAAACCTTTGAGAACGAAACGGTCATTCAGGAAATGGTGGAACGACAGGAGGATATGGAAATTCCGTCAGAACTGCTCCCTGTCTGCCCCCACTGTGGGAAACCTCTGACCATGAACCTGCGTTCTGACAACAAGTTTGTCGAGGATGAGGGCTGGCATCGGGCAGCGGCGCGGTATGAGAATTTTCTCCGAACCCGCGCGGGGCAAAAAATCCTCTTTCTGGAATTGGGCGTCGGTTTCAACACCCCGGTCATTATCAAATACCCCTTCTGGCGGACGACGGCAAAGAATCCCAAAGCGGTCTACGCCTGCGTCAATCTGGGGCAGGCATACTGCCCGGCAGAGATCGGCAAACGGGGGATCGCGCTGGATGCCGATTTTGCCGGGATTCTTTCCCAGCTCATCGTGTAAACGGCGCTCTGTCTGAACGCCGGCAAACTTCCGCGCCGGGTTCGCTCCACACACAAAAGCACCTCTGCCTGCACTTTGCAGACAGAGGTGTTTTTTATCGAATACAGGTATTCCACGTCGGGTTTTCCGTGCCGCAGGCTTCAAGGCTGCGGGGCAGATCGGGGATCTGCGGTCACTTCAGCGTAACCACGGTGACGCCGTTTTCGCCCTCGCCGTAAACGCCCAGCCGGAAGGATTTCACATTCTTATTCCGCCGCAGGATGTCATGAACGGCTTTCCGCAGAGCGCCGGTTCCCTTGCCGTGAATGATGGTCACGGTTTCCAGATGCCCCATGACGGCGCTGGAGAGGAACGTTTCCACCACGCTTTCCGCTTCCAGCGTCTCCATGCCCCGGATGTCCAGCTCCCGGCTGGCGGCAGTATGGAGGCCGGTGACGGCCGTCCGCACCGGCTTCGGCGCTTTCTTTTTCATGGCAGCCCGCTCATCATCCTCAATGAGCCGCACCTCGCCGGACTTGGCCTTCATCTTCAGGATACCGGCTTTCAGCTGCAAAGTGCCGTCGCTGCCCACGCTTACCACCTCTGCCGGGGTGCTGACGCCGGGGATCTCCACCAGATCCCCCTTCCGGATAGGCCGGCTGGGCTTGGGGATCGGCTCGGAGCGGGCGTCCCGCTTGTCGATGGCGCTCTCCGCCTCGTTCAGTTGGCGGCGCAGCTCTGCCCGCGCCTCGTTGGCGTTGAGGGTGCGTTCCGCTTTTGCCTGCTCCTTCCGCATCTTTTCCAGTTCCGCAAACACAGCATCCGAAGCGGAGCGGGCGTCCCGCAGGATGCGCTTGGCTTCGGCCTCGCCCCGGCTGCGGG
>ERZ839767.239-NODE-239-length-95209-cov-5.129474_pt1 | contig 95209 bp, 81 predicted proteins | sample MGYA00519879_ERZ839767 | MGnify/ENA primary metagenome ERZ839767 (study PRJEB31850, sample SAMEA3708852) | human gut metagenome | biome: human gut; feature: human-associated habitat; material: faeces | place: China | collected 2014 ...
GGAGCAGATGCTGTGAAAGTAGGTATCGGTCCGGGTTCTATCTGTACTACCCGTGTGGTTGCCGGAGTGGGTGTTCCTCAATTATCTGCTGTGTATGATGTAGCTAAAGCGTTGGAAGGTACTGGTGTACCTTTGATTGCTGATGGCGGACTCCGTTATTCGGGCGATGTAGTAAAGGCTTTGGCTGCCGGAGGATATTCGGTAATGATTGGTTCTTTGGTTGCCGGAACAGAAGAGTCTCCGGGCGATACCATCATCTTTAACGGACGTAAATTTAAGTCTTACCGCGGAATGGGTTCGTTGGAGGCTATGGAAAACGGTTCGAAAGACCGTTACTTCCAGAGCGGAACAACGGATGTGAAGAAACTGGTGCCGGAAGGTATTGCTGCCAGAGTGCCGTACAAAGGAACCTTGTACGAGGTTATCTATCAATTGGTAGGCGGTTTGCGCTCGGGTATGGGATATTGCGGAGCTTCTAATATAGAGAAGTTGCACGAAGCCAAGTTCACCCGCATTACTAACGCCGGTGTGTTGGAAAGTCATCCGCATGATGTTTCCATTACAAGTGAAGCGCCCAACTACAGCCGTCCTGAATAAGTAGAACGGCTCGGTGGGTAAGGCAAGTAGATAAATTCTGCTACGTAGATATCTTCTTTGCTTAAAAACAGGAAACGGATAAAGTTTACATAAATCAGAAGTCGCTTTCTCAAGGGTTTACCTGAGGGAAGGCGACTTTTGCATTCGGAAAGAATCTTGCAGGCTGCAATGCGTAATTCCATATATTTTCCGTACCTTTGCCACTCGATAAAATAAGAACAAATAAAGATATGGGAAAGATTATATTAACCGGCGACCGTCCTACCGGAAAGCTCCATTTAGGGCATTATGTAGGTTCGTTGCGCCGAAGAGTGGAATTGCAAAATTCCGGAGAATATGAAAAGATATTTATTTTTATTGCCGATGCACAGGCTTTAACGGACAATGCAGACAATCCGGAGAAGATTCGTCAAAACATTATAGAAGTGGCTTTGGATTATCTGTCATGTGGTCTCGACCCTGCAAAGTCTACTATCTTTATTCAGTCTCAGATTCCGGAATTATGTGAGCTCTCTTTTTATTATATGAATCTTGTAACGGTTTCGCGTTTGCAGCGTAATCCTACTGTGAAGACAGAGATTCAAATGCGTAACTTTGAGAATACCATTCCTGTAGGTTTCTTCTGTTACCCAATCAGTCAGGCTGCGGATATCACTGCTTTCCGGGCTACTACCGTTCCGGCCGGCGAAGACCAGGAGCCGATGATAGAACAGACTCGTGAAATCGTTCGCCGTTTTAATAGTACTTATGGCGAAGCATTAGTAGAACCGGCTATATTGTTGCCGAATAATGCTGCCTGCCTTCGTCTTCCGGGTACAGACGGAAAAGCTAAAATGAGTAAATCGTTAGGAAACTGTATTTATCTTTCCGACCCGGCAGAAGAGGTGAAGAAAAAAGTAATGGGTATGTATACCGACCCTACTCATATAAAGGTGAGCGACCCAGGAAAAATAGAAGGCAATACGGTCTTTACGTATTTGGACGCTTTCTGTAAACCTGAACATTTTGGACTTTATCTGCCCGATTATGCCAATCTTCAGGAGTTGAAAGACCATTATACCCGTGGAGGTTTGGGCGATGTAAAGGTAAAGCGTTTCTTGAACGCCATATTGGAAGAAGAGTTGGAGCCTATCCGTAAACGCCGTAAGGAGTTTGAACAAGACATTCCGGCCGTATTCCAAATGCTGAAAGAGGGTAGTGATAAGGCCAGAGCCGTTGCAGCAGAAACATTGGCTGATGTTCGTAAAGCAATGCGAATCGACTATTTCGAAGATGCGGATTTGATAGCTGAGCAAGCACGTAAATATAAGGAATAGAGTTCATTTTATTCTTAAAGAAATAGATAGCAGAGGTTCATGCTTCAGGTATGAGCCTCTGCTATTGCATATAAGAATAGGAGTTCTAATGAATGTGTTTTAGCGTATAGTTTGAACAATGTAACAGGATGTAAGATGCGTTTTCGTAAAGTCTATCGTAGTTATGCGTCCATCGTGTGGATGGTGGTATTGTATAGCCTCTTTTATTATTACTTAGGGAAGGACTGGGTGGTTCTCTTGTTTTTGTTAGCCACTTCAATCATTTGGGTTTACCTCTGTTCTTATTACATTATTATAGATGAGGATGGGATAACTTTTAAGAATGTTATATTGCCGATAGCTTATACGTATCGGTATGAAGAAATTGTCCGGATACATTTTTGTAGGACTCAGAATCATCGTTTTCGTTTTCCTTATTTTCAGGTTTGCTCTACGAAAGAACCTCCTCGAAAGATACTTTTAGATGGAGTGGGACTTTCTTCTTTTGCGGAGATTATAGCTGTTTTAAAGGAGAGAAAAGTAGAAATCGATGTAGATAATGATGCTCGAAACTCCTATCTTTGAACCGAAAAAGAAGAAAATGATTAATATTTTCTTTAATTTGTTTTGGAGTGTATTACTATAATACATATCTTTGCAACCGCTTTCAAGAAGCAAGGGCGTTTAGCTCAGCTGGTTCAGAGCATCTGCCTTACAAGCAGAGGGTCGGCGGTTCGAATCCGTCAACGCCCACAAAAGAAGAGGTGACTTTAAGTTGCCTCTTTTTTTGTAGGGTGTAGTGTTCTTTTTTGTGGGGGGGGGTAGCGTAAAAAGAATCAAGGTGTAGGCTCTGTTGGTATATCTCTTGATTCTCAGCTGTTTTAGTGCTCCTGAATAGAGTCTCAGAAGGCTCTCTGGCAATACATTCTGTTCGGTTTAACATTTATTTTGTCTGCTCACGGTTTGTTTTTTGCTAAAAAGCCTCTTTTAGTACCTATACAGGAACTGTTTTCGCCAAAAATGGATAGTTGAAGAAATTTCTTCTCTTTACGAAAGCTATATAGTTGATTTTTAGCCATAACAAAATTTTATATTCAGACGTTTTTAAGAATAATCCGGACAAAATAGCCTGTTAGGGGTGCTGGCAAGTACTTTACCAACACCTGCCAACACCTTTGCCAGCACCACATAGAGGGTTGTTTAGCAGTTGTTTATGTGCAATGGTGCTGGGTGCTGGCAAAAAGTGAGAAACATCCTTTGTAGAGAATAGCTAAATGCAAACGAATCTTAATATGTTTGTTCGTGGAAGTGGATGTGAAACCGGAAATTAGAGATTCTAACAAGATGAAGTAAGCGGTACGAAGTTGCGAACGGAGTGTTTTGAGGTTGAATAGCCTGCTTCATGAGGTTGCGAAGCCAACGTCGGAACGTAGCGAAGCGAACATCAACACATTTAAGAAGTAACGTCCGGAAGCAGATAAATTCTGCCAAGTACCATTCCTCTTCTCTTTTCCGGATATAAGATACGATGTTGATAAAGCTGTAGGCGGTTTCATATTAAAGTTGGTTGAAATAACTCTTAATGTGATGAGGCTTTACATTAAGAGTTATTTTCATAGCATTAAGAGTTATCACTCACCACATTATTAGTTATATCATACACTACTTTCAAAGAAGTCCACTTTAACAAGTAAGACAGTTGATGAGATTGTTGCGAATTGCGATTCTTTTTGTAGTTTTGCGTATTATTAAGAGAGAAGCATGGACGAAACTTTTTCAATATCAAGTCTTATGGTACGCATGTCAGAGGGAGATTCCACTGCTTACGATACCCTATTTCGGCGTTACTATGCTTCGATGGTTCTGTATGCCGATAATTTGCTTCATGATAAAGAAGAGAGCGAGGACTTGGTAATTGAACTGTTTACTTCGCTTTGGCAGAAAAGACATACGCTTTCCAATATCAAATCCGATAAAAGTTTTCTGTTTATATTGCTTCGCAATAAAGTGATTGATACTCTTCGAGTGAAAGCTCGTTTCCGACAAGAAGAACTAACGGATACATTTCGCGAAGAATCAATAGAGGAGACTATTTTTGAAGTAGAACTTTATACCCGTCTTAAAGCAGAAATAGAAAAACTACCTCTAAAGTGTGCAGAGGTGCTGCGTTTAAAACTCGATGGACTGGACGACCATGAAATTTCCGAGCAGATGAACATACAGTATGAAACGGTACGAAGCCATACTAAACGGGGAATATCTCTACTTCGTAAGAAGTTTGATAAATCTTTGTTGCTCTTCTTTCTGGGTTAAAAAAAGACTCATCCCCAACCGGAAGATGAGCCTTCTTGATATAGAAAAGAGAGATGTTTAATGTTTTAGTGCCTCGTCGATAAAGCGAATGATGTCTTCGCTAGACGGACGCGGCGCATTCAATGAAATAACGTTGCTCTCTTTGTCGAACATCATGAATCGAGGAATACCTGTAATGCTGTAAGCGGTGCAAAGTTTACTCTTGAATTCATCTTTTACAATGTATTGCGGCCAACCCGGTTTATCTTTTTCCAGCATAGCAAGCCACGGTTTAGTCGTTTTGTCGAGGCTAACGCTTACCAGCACAATGTTCGGGTTGTTTTTGTAATGTTCGTATAGTTTTTCCATGTAAGGAATCTGTGCTTTGCAAGGACCGCACCAAGTGGCCCAGCAATCCATGTAAACGAATTTGCCTTTCAGGTCGCTCAACATCACTTTGTTGCCTTCTACATCGTACAGGTCGAAATCCACGGCTTGCTTGCCGGCAGACATGGCATTGAAACGATTGAACTGTTCCTGTATTTCGGTAGGAATGGGGTCTGTTTCTTTCACCTCTTTATAGACAGAAAAGATTTCTTCCAGATTACCCGAGGCTTGAGATATGATTCCTGTTATCTTCTCATCGGCAAGTGCACAGACTACAGCATGATTGGTAAAGAGTTTGGGAAGTAGGTGGAGATAAGCAATATGTGCATCCTCTGTACTTGCTGGAATTTCAAATTTTTGGTAATATTTGGCATACATACTTGCTTTTGCTTTATTGGCCAAGTCATTAAGGTCTGCCGAAGTCAAGTATGCCTTGTAGTCCTCGTCTTGTTGTGGCATAAATTCGCCGTAAAAGTCTAATGTGGCCTGATACTTTTTGTCGTAGTCCGTTTTAGTAGCTTCTACAAATTGAGGATTACTTAATTTCTCGATTTCTTTTTTTATAGTCTCTACTCTTTCACCCAAATTTTTTTGGAACTGAGCAAATGAGAGTTTTTGTTATAGTCTCTTCTAAAGCCTCTCCTTGTACGGTGTAGAAATTCAGGCGGTCGTTGTTCAGAAACTCATTACAGTCCACGTTGTCGCCCGTAAATTGTACATGGCAGAGGGTCACTTGCTGTCCGCTTATAAGTGTGTCATAGGGTTCTACTTGACAATTCAACTTGCGGTTTGGCTCCAGATAAATTTTGAATCCGCTTTTGGGATTCATTATTAAGATGTAGTCTGTTTTGGGCTCGGTAAGTGCAAACTTGGCATGGAAAGTACCATCATTATTCACTGTAATCGTGTCCATTTTAGGATTCAATACTCCACCAAATAAGATGAAGTTGTCTTTCAAGCCTTTTATCTGTCCCGTTAGGGTAGCTTCCGTATTGCTTGTGCAGGAAGCGGTTGCGGCAACTGTTATAACAGTTATTGCCATAGATAACATTCGTTTCATTTTCTTTTTCTATTTAAAATATGAATTGTTTTATCATAAAGACGTAAATACTTCGGTTTCTGGTTAAGTCGAAGAAGTGAAAAAATGTAAAATATAGGATTGATTGATTTTATTGCTACTTAATGGAGAAAAAAAGCATTTCTTTTAACCAGAAATGTTTTCTTTTTCGTCTTTAAAGAAAAAGTCGTGATGAAAGATATAGAAGAACTCATATTGAAGTCTATTTATGGAACGTTGACCTCTTCGGAACAGGAGGTCTTAAACGTATGGTTAGCCGATGGCGGAAATAAAAAACACTATATACGGGTCCGGCAGCGGCTTCTGCAAAGGGATGCGGTGCAATTTCTCGCGGAGGTTGATACGGAGAAGGCTTTGCGGTTGTCGCATCGTCGTCGACATCATCGTTCCATCGGTATAGCAGCTGCGATAATAGGGGTAGCCGCTACCATCTTCTTTGCTGTTTGGTTATGGCCGGTCGGTGAATCGGGTATATATCCTGCCGGAGAACAAATCGCTATAGAGCATGCTACTATTACGCTAGCCTCAGGCGAAGTGCTGGATTTAAGTAGTGGTTCGCTGACGCATCAATCCGATGCAGAAGAAATAGAAGTAACAGATAAGGATATCCATATAAAGAAAGGTATGCCTTCTGTAGGATATAATGTATTGAAGGTGCCGCATGGCGAGAGCTATTCCATTAATCTGCCTGATGGAACCCGGGTATGGGTTAATGCACTTTCGGAACTGAAGTTCCCTTCATCGTTTGAAGGGGTGGATGAACGCATAGTGGAATTGACCGGCGAAGGTTATTTTGAAGTGGCGCACGATGTTGCTCATCCATTCAGGGTAAAAACCGAACAACAACTCATTACGGTTACGGGTACGGCATTCAATGTGAGCGCTTACGTCGGAGAGATAAGCCGTACTACGCTTTGCGAAGGTAGTGTAGAAGTGAAGACGCCTGCAGAGAAAATGGTGCGTTTAGTACCCGGACAGCAGTTGTCTGTTACACCTTCGGGGCAGATGGAAGTGGAAGAGGTACATCCTCAAATTTTTACTTCATGGATTCATGGAATTTATTACTTTGAAAATCAAACGCTTGATGAAGTATTTAGGGTGCTGTGTAGATGGTACGACATTCATGAAGTCGTGTTCGATTCGACTATAGGCGAACAGGAATTGTTTAGCGGTAAGCTTCGCAAGTCTGATAAGCTGGAGACTATATTGCAAGTGATAGAGCGGGGTAGTAATCGTTCTATCAAATACAAGGATGGAATATTAGAGATAAAATAAAGAAAGGGAAAGCGTCGGAACGGAACTTTGGCAGGTCGCTGTTCGACTGCTTTCCCATGATGTGTAATTTAATTGACTTCCAAAATTATGAAGAAAATCTGGAATGTGCGAGGAATTCCTCGTAAAAAAAGAGAGAGTATGCCGTTTCGTCGGATGAGCCTTCTATTTTGCTGCATGATGTTTGTTTTAACTGTATTTGCGCAAATGCCGCAAATAAGAGTAAGCCGTTTTTCGGTACAGAACAGTACGTTGAAAGAGGCAATTAAACAGTTGGAAAAAGAAGTGGCTACGGGCTTTTTCTATGAGTCGAAAGAGGTAGAGAGAGTCAAAGGAATCTCATTGACTATGCAGAACACCACCCTTGAGAATGTGTTGATTCGCTTGCTGACCGGTACAGGATTTACTTTTGAATATGTAGATGGTAATGTGGTGATAACAAGGGTGAAACAACCGGTAGTTTCCGGTCCGGAGTCGGTACAAACCATCCGAGTTGTGGTGACGGATGCACAGACCGGTGAACGGGTTACTGGTGCAACGGCTGTAGTGCGTGGTACGACGCAAGGTGGAGTGACCGACCTGAACGGTGAAGTGGAATTGAAAAATATAATGCCGAATGTAACTATCGATATTCGATATATTGGTAAGAAGACCTCTGCTTTCAAAGTGGTTAAAGGAAAAACTTCTTATGCTATGGAGTTGGAGGACGATGCAGTGGTAATGGAAGGACTGGTGGTTACCACCGGTTATCAGACAATAGAGCGGGGCCGAGCAACAGGGTCGTTTAATATTGTAGAACCAAGCGATTTGCAGTCGGTTATATCCAATGATTTTGTGGATAAGTTGGAAGGCATCGTACCGGGACTTGCCGTAGACGGTAATGGCGACATGTTGATTCGTGGACAGGCTACCATTTATGCCGAAACCAAACCGTTGGTGGTTGTCGACGGTTTTCCGATGGAATATGGAACCTATAACATCAATTCCAATGATATAGAGCAAATTTCCGTGCTGAAAGATGCGGCTTCAGCGTCTATATGGGGAGTACGGGCTGCTAACGGCGTTGTGGTTATTACTACAAAGAAAGGAGCTAAAAACCAGAAAACCTCCGTCAGTTATTCGGGTAGTGTGAAGATAGGTTCCCGCTTTGATGTCAGTTCGCTTGGCTATCTTAATTCGGAGCAGTTGATTGATTTTGAACGGGAATATTTTTCTAACATGAGTTATATTTCTTCATTGGGAGGCGGAGCTCCTTATTCTTATAGTGAAGCTGCCGATATTGAATACCGTTATTATACCGGTGAACTGGATGCCTCGGCTCGTGATGCGGCTTATCAGCGTTTGGGAGGTTATACGAATACGAAAGATATAGAGAAAGCTTTTTATCGGAACTCGATATTCCAGACACATAATGTGACTGTTACCGGAGGCGGACAGAATAGTACGAACTATTTGTCTTTGAACTATGAGAACTCTTTAGGTGACCTGAAAGGAAATAATCAGTCTCGTCTGAATTTTCAGTTTAACCATACCACCGACTTAAACCGGAAAATTAAGCTCTCTTTGGGATTTAGGGGAAACTATACCGACAAGGATATGTATTCCGACACGCCTACCGGTATCCGCCCATACGTACATTTGACCGATGAAAATGGTAATTATGTGAATGAATATCGGGGTGTGTCGCAAATGCTGAAAGAGGAGTTGGAAATAAAAGGATATGGAGACTGGAGTTACAACCGGTTGAAAGACCGTTCCGAAACCGACAACAATACGAACAGTTACAATGTAACAGCTAATTTGCAGTTGGATTTTGATTTGCCGTTTGGACTCAAATTTTCCACCAGTGGCATGTATACCATCGACCATGCCAAACAGGAGGTGTTACATAAACAAAATAGTTATTATGTGCGCGATTTATATAATCAATTTACAGAATATGAGGAGGCTACCGGAACACTGAAAAATCATCTGCCGGAAGGGGCCATTAAAGATATCTACCATAATAACAGCACTAGTTATACATTTCGCAATGTGCTGAACTATGCTTTTCATAATGATACATGGAGTGCTACGGCTATGGCTGGTTGCGAAATGTTTGCCATTCGTACCAAAGCCGAATCGGATACCTACTATGGATTCGACCCGCAAGGAATGGTGTACGACTATACAATGAATCTGTATGATTTGGTGAATACCGGTGTTCCGGGTTATTCTCCTGCCAACGGATTGCAGAAGCTTTCTTATATGCCGACACAAAGCGATTTGGAAGACCGCTATTTCTCGACGTTTGCTACGGCGAGTCTTTCGTATAAAGCTCTTTATACGCTTTTTGGTAGCATTCGTTACGATAAAACCAATCTTTATGGACGTTCGGGCAAGTATCGCGACCAACCGACCTGGTCGGTAGGCGGAAAGTGGAATCTTTCAGAAGAGTCCTTTTTTCACGTTCCAAACGTTGATAGGCTAGCGTTGAAACTCTCTTACGGACTGAGTGGTAATGTGGATAAGTCTACTTCACCCTATTTGATTGCTGCCAATGCGCGTGACTTATTTGCAGGATTGCCTTGTCTTGTTATCAGCAATCCGGAAAATCCGGCTTTAAGCTGGGAGAAAGTATATACAACGAATTTTGGTTTTGATTTGAATATGTTCCGTAACCGGTTGAGCTTTTCGGCAGACTTCTATAACAGGGAAACCAAGGATGCGTTAGGTATGTCGGTTATGGACCCTACCACAGGATGGATATCTGTAAAGAAGAATGTGGCATCATTGATTAATCGGGGTGTTGACTTGAGCATCGGCGGAACACCTGTTCAAACTAAAGAGTGGACATGGAACACGACGCTTACTCTTTCTTATAATTATAATAAGGTGACGAAAGTCAGTACTTCCGGAGGAACCTTGTCTGCTATGCAGGAAAGAAACCCGCTTGAAGGTAAACCGGTAGATTACCTCTATGCTTTCCGTACCACGAAACTGGATTCGGAAGGAAACGTACAGATAGTGAATGCTGCCGGAGAAGTAGGTAATGCAGATGCAGCCAACGCTTATACATTGGCGGATTATTTGTTCCCGGGACGAACCTCGCCCAAATATTTCGGTGCATGGAGTAATAATCTTACATTTAAAGACTTTACGCTTGATTGGTTATTTACCTATAAGTTGGGACATAAGATGTTGATGCCGGCTTTTTCGAATGTGTATATCAATTCTACCGATATATATAAAACATACGACCAGCGTTGGAGGGAGTCGGGCGATGAGGAGACGACTTGGGTACCTCGCTCTACGTATGGTAAGAATTCAGGTATCACTATAGCCGTATATGAACACATGGACCGGCAAATAGAAAGTGCAAATGTTATCCGCTTAAAATCTGTAGGACTTTCCTATGATTTTCATCGCCTGTTGCATACCAACTGGTTATCGGAATTGAAGTTGAAGTTCTCGATAGAGAACGTTTGGTTTACAGCAAGTAACCGCGACGGTCTCGATCCAGACCGTATGAGCTCGAATTCATTAAGAAATGCTTGTTACTTAGGTGACCAACCCACTTATTATACATTTACGTTAAATGCTAAGTTTTAAGAAGAAGGGAGATTGATATGAAAAAGATATATTATACTTTAATTATGGCTTGTATACTGTGTTCATGTAATGATTTTGTAGATATAGTGCCCAAGGGCAATACGATACCTTCAACAGTTGACGATTTGGCAAAGATGATGAACAATGGTTCAATGGCCACGGGCGGAGATGCGTTTGAAATATTTGGTATAACAGCCGGCACTTTTTATCTGGAAGTGTACAGTGATGACTATGTATTGAGTGAAAATCCGGAATCGGCCTTGTATCAAGCCTATTTGGCGAATACTTCTATAATGAATACTTTAAAATGGGGTGATTATATTTATGGCTTGGCACAAAGCGATTACAATTGGGATAATATGTATCATTCTAACTACATTGCTAATTATGTGCTGGATAATATAGATAAAGTAGAAGAGGGTACAGCTTACCGCCGTGATGAGGTAAAAGGACAGGCTTTGGTGCATCGTGCCATGAATTACTTCCTATTGGTGAATTTATATGGGAAGCAGTATAAAGCCGTTACGGCTGAAACCGATTTGGGAGTCCCTTTGGTGCTGGAAGCTGATATCAATAAACAATACCCTCGTGCTACTGTAGCCGAGGTCTATACGCAAATGTTGGGAGATTTGGACGAAGCCATCGGTTTATTGAAAACAGAAGTGCCTAAATTTAATAACCAGCCTGGTTTGGCAACTGCCTATGCACTTCGTGCACGCTATCGTCTTTGGATGCAAAACTACGATGAGGCATACGACGATGCTGTTTCGGCCTTGGATATGCGGAGCGAAATGATTGATTACAATCATTGTGCATTCCTTTATCCGGGAATGCCTACATATGGGTTAAGCGGATATGATATGGTACTTCTAACCAATCCGGAAGTGATGTATTCCCGTTTTGTTAGTGAACATTGTAAATGTTCCTATTCTGCAGAGATGCTTGCTCTGATTGATAAGGAAAAGGATTTGCGTTACCAGCTTTTCATAGCTTCTATGCCGGCTTACGGTTATTTGGAAGAGGTGGCGTGGAATAAGCATCTCCATTCCGGTATTGATGTGTCGGAAGTATGGTTGATGAAAGCAGAAGCAGCTCTTCGAAAGTCGAAACCGGATATGCAGGAAGCGCTTGCTGCTTTGAATGAAGTGCGTCGCCATCGTTATGTTGTTGCTACTTATCAACCCTATGCGGAAACTAATCCCGATTTGTTACTGAGGGAAATTTTGAATGAACGTCGCCGCGAGTTAATTTATACGGAAATGTCGTTTCTGGATAAAAAACGGTTGAATGCCGACCCGAAAACGGCCGCTCCAATGAGCCGTACCTATTTAGGTGAAACCTACACGATGCCGGTGGACGACCCGCATTGGCAACTGGCTATACCTTTGAATGTGATGGCCCTCAATCCTCTACTTGAGCAAAACCAGCGGTAATAAGAATAGAAGTTTTGCAAGCTGAAAGCTTCTTTACTTAGAGATGAAAGAATGGTTTTGTGGGATGAAATGCGCTTATTCAATTGAAAGTGAAAAGCTCACTTTCATATTCAAGGCTTTTGTTTTTAATAAATCAATTCGGCAATAGTTCTTATTAAGTAGGGTTTATAAACTTGAGCTATTAATTTAAAATTAATCATTAAAAAGAAAATAGAAAGATGAAAAAATTAGTTTGTATGATGTGTCTTGTCTTTTCTTGTATAGGGATGGTTGCTTGGGCGGCTTCGCCAGTAAAGAAGACCGATTTGCGGATACTTTATGTAGGTGGTTCCTCTGACTGGGCTATTTCTCCGGCAGATGATTTAGCTGCTTATCAGCAATCAGTGGAAGAACGTATGGCTTCTTTTGAACAGTTACTTACCACATATTTTACTACTGTGAAGGTAATAAATGCGACGGAATATAATCAGGAAATGTCGAAAGAATATGATGTGACGGTGATGGATGGAACGCCTGTACCCATCGTCCCAGAGGTAAACGACCCGGTGAAGCGCATTTATAAAAGAGCTGGTTATCTGACTGACGATTTTAACTATCCAATGCTCTGCATCGCTGAGGCAAGTTCTATTATAGGAAGCCGTATCGGCAGTAAAAACGATTGGTATTGCCTATGCTTGGATGCCGATGCTCACTCGTGGCGGAAAGACCATGTCATTTTTAAAGAACCTTATCCCGTAAAATTAAAAACGGAAATCAAACCTACGCCTGAGCAGGCGCTTCATTCCGCATATCTTATAGAAGGGGGTGTGCCTAAAACAATCGCTATGTGGAAAGTGCAAACAAAAGGATATGCTACGGACGAAGGCTTTCGCGTCGGACTTGTTTCCCGTCCTTGGGGATATGAAGATGGTATTGATGCGGAATATATTTCTGGTGGAGTCTCTCAGAAATCATTGGATGCGGTAGCTATAGGGCGTCACGGAAATTTCTTTCATTGGGGCTTTTCTGCCTCTCCCAAGTATATGACGGAACAGGGTAAATTGGTATTTGTGAATGCGGTAGCTTACATTGCTAAGTTTAGAGGACAAGGAATCATAGTCCGTAAATATAATGAAACGATTCCTACCCGTATTTATGTGGAGACTTTTAAGAAGATGGTAGGTAAAGCCGGTTATCAGGAAATGGTGGACGCAACCGAAGAAGCCAATAAAATGATGCAGGGAATAGCGGAAAAAGCGAAAGCCAAGCAGGCTAAAGGAGAAAAGCTTTCTGTCGAAGAAAAGGCCTACCTTAATATGCCTCCGTTGAAAGTAAGAAGCCGTGAAGAATATATGGAAATGTATCTGGGTCCCTACTATAAAATGTTCGGGATGGATGAAGCGGCCTATGCCGACTATTTCGACACAAATAAGAATTGGCTCTATGTGGCTTCCGACGGTCGTTTCCTGACCGTGGACGAGGATGTAAAAAGTTTAGGTATTCCCAATAACGAACTTCGCCTGCTTGATACCGCTATTAAGATGTGGGAAGAGAATAAAGAGGTGGAAAAAGCAAAACGTATTTTGGCACGTTATACGTTAATGGATTTTCCCAGAGCTGCCGAATGGCGTTACTGGTTCGAAAAGAATAAGAAAAAACTATTTTTTACCGAAGCAGGCGGATGGATATTTCTGGTGAATAGTCGCGAGCCCGGCGTTAATCCCTATGTGGCTTGGGAAGCTCGTAAAGCGATGAGTGAAATTCCGGTAGGAGAGACTTCCGATAGAGAACCTGTGGCCATTAAGGCTGTAAAAGAGGTCATGCAGTCGGGTGAACAAGTGTTGTATGTGAAAATTAAAGTGCATCCCGGATATCATATTTATGCCTATACAACTTCTGATTCTCCTTTTACTCCGACAACAGTGGCAATTACATTACCCGACGGGTATGAGGCCGTTGGCAACCAAAAAGTTCCGGCTGGTCAGTTCTATAGTCAGGGGGGAACCACTATTTATGACGGGACGGTAGTGTTTAGTCAAGTAATTAAAGGAAAAAGTAATGGAGTAATCCGATGCAAAGTTTCCTATCAATGCTGTGATAATAATATTTGTTTCCCTCCTACAGAAAAAGAAATAACGGTTGAATAATCGCTTTTTTGTATGCATAGGTTCTAGAGACATGAGAGTGCATCAAAATTCTATTTAATTTAGTTGGAGTTTTTGTGCACTCTCTTTTTATGGAGCCGTTACGCTAAGAATATTTTCTATTGAATTATAGAATATCTCATTCTATTGGGTATAAGAATAGGTAAAAATAGAAAAAACGAACAATAAATACACTTTTTTCTTCAAAATTGTTTGGAGCGTATTACTATAATACATATCTTTGCACCCGCTTTCAAGAAGCAAGGGCGTTTAGCTCAGCTGGTTCAGAGCATCTGCCTTACAAGCAGAGGGTCGGCGGTTCGAATCCGTCAACGCCCACAAAAAAGTTCCTTTTTTGATTCGATTAGGGTCGGAAAAAGGAACTTTTTTCATTTCATCTATGGGTTGTAACCACTTTTAATTAAACTTTTTGGTATTTAAAGCTGTTTACTTCCACAAAAAGAGCTAATTTTGCAATTGATTAATTTGATATTATAATATGGGGCTTGATTTACTTACGGCTATATCGCCTATCGATGGTCGTTACAGAGGCAAAACGGAAGCTTTGGCTTCTTATTTTTCAGAGTTCGCGCTGATTAAATATAGAGTGCAAGTAGAAATCGAATATTTTATTACTTTATGTGAGCTGCCTTTGCCGCAGTTGAAAGGCATAGATAAAAGTATTTTTGATTCTTTACGGGATATTTATCGTCGTTTTACAGAGGAAGATGCTTCCCGGGTGAAAGAAATAGAGAGTGTGACGAATCACGATGTAAAAGCTGTAGAGTATTTTATCAAAGAACAATTTGATAAGTTGGGCGGATTGGACGAGTACAAAGAATTCATTCATTTTGGCCTGACTTCACAAGATATAAATAACACTTCTGTTCCTTTGTCGATAAAGGAAGCTTTGAATGAAGTGTATTATCCTCAAATTGAAGAACTGATTGCTCAATTGCGTACCTATGCTGAAGAGTGGAAAGACATTCCGATGTTGGCTAAGACGCATGGTCAACCGGCTTCTCCTACTCGTTTAGGCAAAGAGATAAATGTGTTTGTTTATCGTCTGGAACGTCAGTTGGCTACATTGAAAGCTTGTCCGATAACAGCTAAGTTCGGTGGTGCTACAGGAAATTACAATGCGCATCACGTAGCTTATCCGGAATATGACTGGAAAGTGTTCGGAAATAAATTTGTTGCCGAGAAGCTTGGATTGGAGCGGGAAGAATATACAACACAGATTTCAAACTATGATAATCTGAGTGCTATTTTTGATGCGATGAAACGCATCAATACAATAATGATTGATATGAACCGCGATTTCTGGCAGTATATTTCTATGGAATATTTCAAACAGAAAATCAAAGCGGGGGAAGTTGGCTCTAGTGCGATGCCGCATAAGGTGAATCCGATTGATTTTGAAAACGCAGAAGGAAACCTGGGCGTAGCCAATGCGTTGTTGGAACATCTTTCTACAAAATTGCCGGTATCTCGTTTGCAAAGAGATTTGACCGATTCAACGGTGTTGCGTAATGTAGGAGTGCCCTTTGGACATATTGTGATTGCTATTCAGAGCTCTTTAAAAGGATTGCGTAAACTGTTGCTGAACGAACCGGTTATCTATCGCGATTTGGATAATTGCTGGAGTGTGGTGGCAGAAGCGATTCAAACTATTTTACGTAGAGAGGCTTATCCTCATCCCTACGAGGCTTTGAAAGCTTTAACAAGAACGAATCAAGCCATAACAGAGGCTTCTATTAAAGATTTTATTGAACAATTAAACGTTAGCGAAGAAGTAAAGAAAGAATTGCGGGTCATTACTCCGCATACTTATACAGGCATGTAACAACAGCCCGCGAGGGCAAAGTATTAATTTTTTAAAGGTAGAAATATGAGTACAGACCATGAAAATTGGCAGGACAACTCTGATGAGAATCAGAGTGCTGACCGCGAAGAAAATCGTTCGTATAATAGAGAAAACAATTTTAATCGGGACGGAAATGAAGACCGCCCTTATCGTCCATCATTCAATCGGAATAATGGAGAGCGCGTAAATACATATAATAGAGGCGACCGTCCGCAACGCCCCCGTTTTAATCGTTCGGCGGCAGGAAGTGAACGCATTAACTATAATCGTGAAGACCGTCCTTCTTATAATCGGGAGGGAAATGAAGGCCGCCCTTATCGCCCTTCTTTTAATCGGGAAGGAAGCGAAGGTCGTTCTTATCGTCCTTCTTTCAACCGGGAGGGAAATGAGAGTCGTCCCTATCGTTCTTCTTATAACAGGGAAGATGGCGAACGCCGTTCTTATCGTCCTTCTTTTAATAGAGAAGGTGGCAACAACTATAATAGAGGAGACCGTCCGCAACGCAATTATAATTCTTATAACAATGAGGAGCGCCCGCGCATCCGTCGTACCAATTCGGGTAGTTACGGGAATAGCTACGGCAATAGTTATAATAGGGGAGAAGGTGGCGAACGTCCTCGTTTCAACTCTTATAATAACAACCGCTCTGAAGGAGGAGGTTTCCGTCCGCGTCGTACCGAAGGTTACGACCCGAATGCCAAATATAGCAAGAAGAAACAAATTGAATATAAAGAAATTCTGGCAGACCCGGATGAACCGATTCGCTTGAATAAATATCTGGCTAATGCGGGCGTTTGTTCCCGTAGAGAGGCGGATGAATTTATTGCAGCCGGAGTGGTTTCTGTTAACGGTGAAGTGGTAACGGAATTGGGAACAAAAGTGAAACGCAGCGATGCTGTAAGTTTTCACAACGAACCGGTAAGCATTGAACGTAAAGTTTACGTGCTATTGAATAAACCGAAAGATTGCGTGACGACCTCGGATGATCCGCAGGAACGTAAAACCGTGATGGATTTTGTGAAAGATGCTTGTAAAGAGCGTATCTATCCGGTGGGACGTTTGGACCGTAATACGACCGGTGTATTGTTGCTGACCAATGATGGCGATTTGGCTTCCAAATTGACGCATCCTAAATACCTGAAGAAGAAAATCTACCATGTGCATTGTGATAAGAATGTAACAAAGCACGATATGGAGCAGATTGCAGCCGGTATTACTTTGGATGACGGAGAAATTCATGCAGACGAAATCAGTTATGTATCTGAAGATAAATCGGAAGTAGGCATTGAAATTCACTCAGGAAAGAACCGTATCGTACGCCGTATCTTTGAATCGTTAGGATACCGGGTGGTTAAATTGGACCGCGTATTCTTTGCCGGACTGACCAAGAAGAATCTGCGTCGGGGACAATGGAAATATTTAACAGAGAAGGAAGTAAACATGCTTCGCATGGGTGCTTTTGAATAAATAAATAGACACAAACATTTATGGAAACAATTCGTAGAACAAAGATTGTTGACCTTTTAAAGCGCGTTGATTTTGGCGCAATGGTCAATGTGAAAGGATGGGTTCGTACCCGTCGTGGTAGTAAACAAGTGAATTTTGTCGCTTTGAATGATGGTTCTACTATAAATAATGTGCAGATTGTTGTTGATGTAGAAAACTTCGACGAAGAGCTGTTAAAGTTAATCACTACGGGAGCTTGTATAAGCGTAAACGGAGTGTTGACCGAGTCGGTAGGCTCTGGTCAGAAAGCGGAAATTCAAGCAAAAGAAATAGAGGTGTTAGGTGCGTGCGATAATACATATCCTTTGCAAAAGAAAGGACACTCTATGGAATTCTTACGTGAAATCGCTCACCTGCGTCCGCGTACGAATACTTTTGGAGCTGTGTTCCGTATTCGTCATAACATGGCTATAGCAATTCATGAATTTTTCCATGAAAGAGGCTTTTTCTATTTCCATACTCCATTGATTACTGCTTCGGATTGCGAAGGGGCAGGTCAGATGTTTCAGGTTACTACTTTGAATCTGTATGATTTAAAGAAGGATGAGAAAGGTTCGATTATATATGATGATGACTTTTTTGGAAAGCAAGCCAGCCTGACGGTTTCCGGACAGTTGGAAGGAGAATTGGCTGCTACGGCTTTGGGTTCTATTTATACTTTCGGACCTACTTTCCGTGCTGAAAACTCGAATACTCCTCGTCACTTGGCTGAGTTCTGGATGATTGAACCGGAAGTGGCATTCAATGATATCATCGACAATATGGATTTGGCGGAAGAGTTTATCAAATATTGTGTAAAATGGGCTCTGGACAACTGTTATGACGATGTGAAGTTCTTGAATGACATGTTTGATAAAGAGTTGATAGAGCGTCTGCAGGGAGTACTGAAAGAAAACTTTGTACGCTTACCCTATACCGAAGGTGTGAAAATATTGGAAGAAGCTGTAGCGAAAGAACACAAATTTGAGTTCCCGGTATATTGGGGAGCTGACTTGGCTTCGGAACATGAACGCTATTTGGTGGAAGAGCATTTTAAACGTCCTGTTATCTTAACTGATTATCCGAAAGAAATCAAAGCCTTCTATATGAAGCAGAATGAAGACGGAAAGACAGTTCGTGCTATGGATGTGCTGTTCCCTAAGATTGGAGAAATTATCGGAGGTTCTGAACGTGAAGCCGACTATGATAAGCTGGTAGCACGTATTAAAGAACTGGATATCCCGATGAAAGACATGTGGTGGTATTTGGATACACGTAAATTCGGTACCTGTCCTCACTCCGGATTCGGCTTGGGCTTTGAACGTCTGTTGCTGTTTGTAACCGGAATGACCAACATTCGCGATGTGATACCGTTCCCTCGTACACCTCGTAATGCGGAATTCTAGGAATTAAAGAATAAATTCATTTTATCCCGTGCATTTATCGAAATTATCTTATGGATAATCAGAGAGGAATGCACGGGACTTTTTTGTAAATTCTGTCATAAAAAAGAGATAGAATGATAGGATTCTTCAAAATTTTTTATAATCTTTGTAAAGCATACTAAATACAATCATTATGAAGAATTGCAGTAAATATCTCTTGTGGGCGGTCATGTTACTGTTGACAAGTAATGTCTATGGACAGAGTCGTGATTTCATTACTCCCTCTGTTAACAATTTGAAGGGGATTTGGCAAATGCATTTTTATGTATCAGGCTCTCCGAATGTCCCCGGAACCCTGAAAGCCGGAAATACATTTAAAATTTTGAGTGAAGACGGCTATGTGACTAATTTCACTGTGATTCCGAATAAAGGAGCCATTATCACAGGCTATGGAACTTATGAACAAATATCCGATAAAGCTTATAAAGAGTACATGATTAAAAATATCCATCTTCCGATGTTGGACGGAAGGGATTATATTATGGAATATGAGCTGAAAGATGATGGGAAGTTGATAGTGCTTAAATTCTATATTGATAAAGATAAAGAAGGCAACACTTTGGATGCCTGGTATTATGAAACCTGGAAACGGGTAGAGATGCCTCCGGTATATCCGCAAGACTTGGTTCGATAATCATTCACAACTAAATATGAAAAGGCGGTTAGAAAGTTTACTCTTTCTAAGCCGCCTTCTCTTTTCTAAAAAATTACGGTATTTGTTTGCCAATTAAAAGAAAATCCGTACCTTTGCAAGCCGATTATTATCAGAAAAGTGATAAAAGTTTAGTTTTTAGCGTGTTAATAGTTCATAGTCCGGAACGGTTAGGAACGCTAAGCAAATGTTTTTTTTTAGTAGTTAACAATTTAAAAAGAAATTAAGAGTGGATACTTTAAGTTACAAGACCATTTCTGCAAACAGTGTAACATCAACCAAAGAATGGGTTGTTGTAGATGCTACCGACCAGGTGTTAGGCCGTCTCGGTGCAAAAGTTGCGAAACTGTTGAGAGGAAAGTATAAACCAAACTTTACCCCTCATGTTGATTGTGGTGATAATGTGATTATCATCAATGCCGACAAAGTGAAATTGACCGGAAACAAATGGAACGACAGAATCTATTTGAGCTATACAGGTTATCCTGGTGGTCAAAAGGAAATTACTCCTGCTGCTTTGATGGCTAAACCTAACGGTGAAGAAAAATTATTAAAGAGAGTCGTAAAGGGTATGCTTCCTAAAAATCGTTTGGGAGCAAAACAACTTGGAAATCTTTATGTTTACGCAGGTAGCGAACATAAACATGCCGGTCAGAACCCGAAATCAATTGATATAAACTTACTTAAATAATAAAGAATGGAAGTAGTAAATGCATTAGGCAGACGTAAACGCGCAATTGCTCGCGTATTCGTAAGCGAAGGTACAGGAAAGATTACTATTAACAAGAGAGACCTTGCAGAGTACTTTCCATCAACTATTCTTCAGTATGTAGTAAAGCAGCCGTTGAATAAACTGGAAATCGCTGAAAAATATGATATAAAAGTAAATCTTTGTGGTGGTGGTTTTACAGGTCAGTCTCAAGCTTTGCGTTTGGCAATTGCTCGTGCGCTGGTTAAAATCAATCCGGAAGATAAGGCAGCTCTTCGTAGCGAAGGATTCATGACTCGTGACGCACGTTCTGTAGAGCGTAAGAAACCGGGACGTCCGAAAGCACGTAGAAGATTCCAGTTCAGTAAACGTTAAGAGTTGGACTCAACTGATAGAGCGTTTAGTATCTAAACTGTCGAGATTCTTTTCATAGACTACCCGATGGTTGGTGAAAACAAAAAAGAATGTAAACGATTTAAAGAATATAACAATGTCAAGAACAACATTTGATACATTATTGGAGGCAGGTTGCCATTTCGGACACCTTAAGAGAAAATGGAATCCTGCTATGGCTCCTTATATTTTCATGGAACGCAATGGTATTCATATCATTGACCTCCATAAAACAGTTGCTAAAGTAGACGAAGCTGCTGACGCACTGAAACAAATTGCTAAATCAGGAAAGAAAGTCCTGTTTGTTGCTACTAAGAAACAAGCTAAACAAGTAGTAGCTGATAAAGCTACTTCTGTAAATATGCCTTATGTAATCGAGCGCTGGCCGGGTGGTATGTTAACCAATTTCCCGACTATCCGTAAGGCTGTGAAGAAAATGGCTACTATCGATAAGTTGACTAACGATGGTACTTATTCAAACCTTTCTAAGAGAGAAGTTCTCCAAATTTCTCGTCAACGTGCTAAATTGGATAAGAACTTAGGTTCTATCGCTGATTTGACTCGTTTACCGTCTGCACTGTTTGTAGTAGATGTAATGAAAGAAAATATCGCTGTACGCGAAGCGAACCGTTTGGGTATTCCTGTATTTGCTATCGTAGATACAAACTCAGACCCTTCAAACATCGATTTCGTTGTTCCGGCAAATGATGACGCTACAAAATCTATCGAAGTAATTCTGGATGCTTGTTGCGCAGCAATCGCTGAAGGTTTGGAAGAAAGAAAAGCTGAAAAAATAGATATGGAAGCTGCCGGCGAGGCTGCTCCTGCTAAATCGAAGAGAAAAGGTGCTGCAAAAGCTAGACTTGACAAGTCTACAGAAGATGCAATCAATGCTTCTAAAGCTGCAGCGTTCTTGAAAGAAGACGAAGAAGCTTAATTATATAATTGAGAGTTGAGACTTGAAAATGGGGAGTTAGGTTTTAATCTTAGTTCTCATTTCTAACTCTCAACTCTCAATTTCTTTTAATATGATTATTAACCACTAACAAATAAAACGATTATGGCTGTAAGTATGGCAGATATAACCAAGCTTCGCAAAATGACCGGAGCTGGTATGATGGATTGCAAAAACGCTTTGACTGACGCAGAGGGCGATTTTGACAAGGCTATGAAGATTATCCGTGAAAAAGGACAAGCTGTAGCTGCAAAACGTTCTGATCGCGAAGCTTCTGAAGGTTGTGTGTTGGCAAAAGCTGAAAACGGTTTTGGCGCAATCATCGCATTAAAGTGTGAAACGGATTTCGTTGCTAAAAACGAAGATTTTGTAAAATTGACTCAAACAATCTTGGATGCTGCTGTAGCAAACAAATGCAAAACATTGGACGAAGTGAAAGCTCTTCCTATGGGTGATTCTACTATAGCTCAAGCAGTGGTTGACCGTAGCGGTATTACTGGCGAAAAGATGGAATTAGATGGTTATAAGTTTATCGAGGGCGAAAACATTGCTGTTTACGACCACATGAACCGTCACATCCTTTGTACAATGGTTCAAACAAATCTTCCGGCTCAGGAGCAAGCTCATGAGATAGCTATGCAAGTTGCTGCGATGAATCCGGTTGCTTTAGACGAAGCAAGCGTTCCGCAAGAAGTGAAAGACAACGAGATGAAGATTGCTATTGAGAAAACGAAAGAAGAACAAGTGAAGAAGGCTGTAGAAGCTGCTTTGAAGAAAGCCGGATTCAATCTTTATATTGCAGAGAGCGAAGAACACTTGAATGAGGGTATCATGAAAGGGATGATTACGGAAGCTCAAGCTGAAGAGATTCGCCAAATGAAAGCAAAAGTAGCAGAAGAAAAAGCTGCAAACCTGCCGGAGCAAATGATTCAGAACATTGCAAACGGACGTATGGCTAAGTTCTACAAAGATGTTTGCTTGTTGAAGCAGGAATATATTCAGGATGCTAAGATGACGGTAGCAGAGTATTTGAAATCTGTAAACAAGGATTTGACTGTCGTTGCATTTAACCGCTTTACTTTAAGAGCTGAATAATAAATACTTCGAAAGTAATTATTCAAAATATAGAAAAGGTCGTTGGCATGAGTTCAACGGCCTTTTTTGTTGGATGGGTCTTGATTAAAAATGGTAATAGACGAGAGTACTCTCATCACCCTATGAGACTACTAGTGTAAGGCTTCGTTAGTACTAACGTTGGCCTGTGAGACTACTAACGTTAAAATTGATATCTTAGAATTGTTGTGGAAATCTTCTTTGAAGAGAAATAATCCTCGTATGAGGATTATTTTGTGCGGATGTAACCCTCTTTTTTCAGCAGTTCAATCACCTTTACCTTTAACTCCCCCTGTATAAGGATTTCGCCGTCTTTGGTCGAACCACCTACGCCACATTTGCTTTTCAGTAGCTTTCCTAATTCCTTTAAATCGTCGTCGCTGCCAATGAAGCCTGTAATAACGGTAACTACTTTACCGCCACGATTCTTTTTTTCGATGTTTACGCGCAAATTTTGTTTATCCTTCGGTAGAGTTTCCTCTTGCGTTTCGTCTTCAGTCTCATAACTAAATTGTGGGTTAGTGGAGTACACTACGTTCAGGCGGTCTTTCCAATCGTTTTGTTTCATAAGTTTTTGGTTTCTTATTTGGAGTGCAAACATAGGCAAAATGCTGGAATAAACAATTGAGGTGGCTGGAATAATTGGAAACGTCACCTTATTTTTCGGTTATTTCGTTTTTTGGGGAGTTTTGTCTTTACTTCAATTCCGGTTGCTATCAAATTGTTTCCATCTTCAGGTGAAAAATAAAAAGTGATAAGCTTTAGATGTTTAGGTAAATATTGAATATATTTGCTACAATAAAGAGTTACAGACGAAAGAAACTTTAGGCTAAACTTCCGAGATTGAAAAGTGATTGGAATGAAGTGATAGGCATGTCGGATGGTGTAAGCATTATATCTAATACTATAAAAACGAATGAAAGTAAAGATGATTCTTCCATCTCTCCAAGAAGCGGAAAGCGTTTATTGGAGGTCTATTAAATATTCATTATTTCCTCCTATCGGACTTGCCACTTTAGCCGCTTATTTTTTAGATAGCGATGAAGTTACACTTCAAGACCAGCACGTTGAAAAGGTTACACTTGATGATGAACCGGATTTGGTTTGTATTGAAGTGTATATAACCAATGCCAGTCGGGCCTATCGTATAGCCGATTTTTATCGTTCAAAAGGATGTTATGTGGCATTGGGTGGACTCCATGTTACTTCGCTCCCCGATGAAGCTGCGCAGCATGCCGACACCCTTATTCTTGGTCCGGGAGAAGAGGCTTTTCCACGATTTATAGCGGACTTTCGTGCAAAGCATCCCTTAAAGCGATATATTTCTTCTACCCGTTCTTTAGAGAACTTGCCTCCCGTACGCAGGGATTTGATAAAACGCCAAAACTATTTTGTTCCCAATTCACTCGTGGTGAGTCGTGGTTGTCCGCATCATTGTGATTTTTGTTATAAAGATGCATTTTATGGTACGAGCTTATCTTTTTATACTCAAAAAGTAGATGCTGCACTTGCAGAAATAGAAAGGTTGCCGGGCAAACATCTTTATTTTCTTGATGACCATTTGCTGGGTAGCCCTCGTTTCGCCCGTGAGCTGTTTGAGGGGATGCGTGGAATGAATCGTGTTTTTCAAGGTGCGGCTACAGTTGCTTCTATACTCAATGGAAATTTGATAGAAAAGGCCGCAGAAGCCGGACTGCGAAGTGTGTTTATTGGTTTTGAGACTTTTTCACCGGAGAATTTAAAGAATAGCAATAAGGTACAGAATCTGTCACGTGATTATGCGTCAGCTGTAAAGCGGTTGCACGATTTGGGTATTATGATTAACGGAAGTTTTGTGTTTGGGTTGGATGAAGATGACACTGATGTCTTCAAGCGAACAGTGGATTGGGGCGTAGAACAAGGCATTGCTACCGCCACTTATCATATTCTTACGCCCTATCCGGGTACTCGTCAATACCAGCGATTGGAAGCGGAAGGCCGTATTCTTACCCATGATTGGGATTTGTATGATACCCGGCATGTAGTCTATCAATCAGCCAAACTTACAGCCGAAGAGCTGGTTGACGGATACAATTGGGCCTATAAAGCATTTTATTCATGGGCGAATATTTTTAAAGGAACCCAAGCACATGATAATTTGAAATCTCAGTTGATGCACCTTCTTTATACCGGTGGTTGGAAGAAACTCGAACCGATGTGGAATCTTTTTGTACGTGCAAAAGGATTGAACATTATGCTTCCAATGCTTGAATATATGCTGAATAATATAAAAGGAAACCATCCGGTAAAGTAAATCTTATAACTATTGTAGGAGTAGTAATTGTTCTGTTGTTTGAATTAAAGTTCTGCTTTGGCAGAGCAATGAAGGGTTAATCGTATTACATAGCAGGGTTGTATTTTTATATCATTCGCTTTTCTTATGTTTGGCGAACAAATAATTTTTGAATTATAACAGTGCTAAGTTCTGCCGTTTTCAATTTTGAAATATTGTGTACCTCTAATCAGACGAAGAACCTGTTTCTTCTCCGCAGTTGCGGAATAAAAGTTCCGCAGTTGCAGAAAACTATTTTCGCAGTTGCGGAATAAATTATACGGGTATTTTGTAGTGGAACGCCACATTCCCAGACTGTGATACAAGCGGAAAGCGTTCGTTTATGTTTGCGAAACTTGAATGATATCACTAATCGGTCCTCAATAATTTGTATGTGTTGGAATCGGCAGCCTCAATCTTTTCCTTCTCAAAGTTGACTTTCTCAAAAAAAACAGTAATTTTGCAACTATCATAAAGTGTGAGTATGAATATTCGTTCACGAAAAGATACGGACAAAGTGCCGGAACCAACACTTAGAAGGCTTCCGTGGTACCTTTCCAACGTTAAGTTGATGAAAGAGAAGGGGGAGCATTTTGTTTCATCTACCCAGATTTCCAAGGAAATAAATATAGATTCGTCGCAGATAGCCAAAGATTTATCGTACGTGAATATTTCCGGACGTACGAGAGTTGGATATGATGTGGATGAATTAATAAATGTACTGGAGAACTTTTTAGGCTTTACGAATATGCATAAAGCCTTTTTATTTGGTGCGGGTAGCTTGGGACAAGCCTTGTTGGGTGATTCCGGTCTGACTCATTTCGGGTTGGAAATTGTGGCTGCTTTCGATGTAAATCCTGATTTAATAGGAAAGGAAATCAATCATATTCCTATATTCCATATCCATTCTTTTGAGGAGAAAATGAAAGAATATGATGTGAATATTGGTGTGCTGACTGTTCCCATTAACATTGCACAAAAGGTAACGGATGAAATGGTGGCCGGAGGAATTAAGGCTGTATGGAATTTTACTCCTTTCCGTATTCGTGTGCCGGAGACCATTGTCGTACAGAATACATCGCTCTATGCTCATTTAGCAGTGATGTTTAATCGATTGAACTTTAATCAGATAAAATAATGAAGATTATTGCTGTAGGCATGAACTACGCTGACCATGTAAAGGAATTGGACGGTAGTTTCGTGCGTCCTGAAGAACCTGTGATTTTTTTGAAACCGGATTCTGCCTTATTGAAGGACGGAAAGCCTTTCTTTATTCCGGATTTCTCTCAGGAGGTGCATTATGAAGCAGAGTTGGTGGTACGTATTTGCCGTCTTGGAAAAAATATAGCAGAGCGTTTTGCGCATCGTTATTATGATGCGGTAACGGTTGGCATTGATTTTACTGCTCGTGATTTACAGCGGAAGTTCCGTTCTGTGGGTGACCCTTGGGAACTGAGTAAGGGGTTCGATAGTTCGGCAGCCATTGGCGATTTTGTTTCGGTGGATAAGTTTCAAAACCTGCAGAATTTAAATTTTCATTTAGATATAGATGGCCGGACAGTACAATCCGGAAATACCGCGGATATGGTATTTAAAATAGATGAGGTGATTGCTTACGTGAGCCGTTTCTTTACATTGAAAATTGGCGATTTGCTTTATACGGGAACTCCTGTTGGAGTAGGACCGGTGCATGTGGACGAACATTTGCAGGGCTATCTGGAAGATGAGAAGTTGCTCGATTTTTATATCCGATAACTGCTTTCCGGAAAATCGGAAGTTGCAGGGAAAATACTCCGGAGGATAAGCTTCCTTTCTAAAAACATTTAATTTAATGCATTATGAAGATACGTGTAGGTTTCGGTTTTGATGTACATGCCCTGGTCGAAGGAAGAGAACTTTGGTTGGGTGGTATCAAGCTGGAACATGAAAAAGGATTGTTGGGACATTCTGATGCTGATGTACTGATTCATGCTATATGCGATGCCTTGTTGGGAGCCGCTAATATGCGCGATATAGGTTATCATTTTCCTGACAATGCCGGGGAATTTAAGAATATAGACAGCAAAATATTGTTGGCGCGTACTGTTAAACTGATTGCGGAGAAAGGGTATAGCGTAGGCAATATAGATGCGACGGTATGTGCCGAACGGCCTAAACTGAAAGCTCATATTCCCGAAATGCAGGAAGTGTTGGCCCGGTTAATGGAAGTAGATGTGGATGATGTTTCAATTAAAGCCACCACCACCGAGAAACTGGGCTTTACCGGACGGGAAGAGGGCATTTCTGCTTACGCTACGGTCTTGATTACTCGTGAGTAAGTTTTCTAGCTCTTTGATACAAATTGCTTTTAGCAGACTTGTAGTTTTAGCTTTATTGCGATAGCAAAGCCTTATAATAAATGTCTGGTCTAATTTATAGAAAATGGCGCAACTACAAGTCTTTGTGAGGCGAAAACAAACTTGCAACTAAATGGAAGAAGAAGTCTCTGAATTAGCATGGAACCTTAAAAATGATATAACTATGGACATTCAAACTTTTATAAATAACTATCAGGAAGCTTTTTCAGAAAAAGCAGAGCTGCCGATTGCGTTTTGGTATTCCGATTCGTTGATAGGGGAGTTAAAGAAAATACCGGGTTGTCTTTTTAAGTCGCTTCCTTCCATACGGAGCGGAGAGATTATCAGTTTAAATCTGGAATCGGTAGGTTGTGGAGGCGGTAAGTTTTATACCGGATTTGCACCAATGAATGATTATATTCCGACGTTTGTTTCATTGAAAGAAAAATATAAGATTACCCCAGAATCGGTGATTGAGTATATAAAAGAAATGGGTGTGGAGAGAGCTCCTAAATCTTATATTCATTTTGCCCGGATAGATAAACTTGCTTCGTTCGATAATGTAGAGGGACTTCTTTTCCTGGTTACTCCCGATATCCTTTCCGGACTCTGTGCATGGGCTTATTATGATAGCAATGCTTCCGATACGGTTACGGCTCCTTTCGCTTCCGGATGTGGTACGGTTATCACTCTTACGGTGAACGAGAATCGTGCCGGAGGACATCGTACTTTCCTCGGATTCTTCGACCCGTCAGTACGTCCTTATGTAGAGAGTAATTTGCTGAGTTTCAGTATACCGATGTCCCGTTTCAGAGAAATGTACGAAACGATGCGTCAGAGTTGTTTGTACGGAACGCGCGCTTGGGGTAAAATAAAAGCCCGGATTGAGGAGGAAGCTTAATCAGGAGAAAAACATAAAGTTCATCTCTAATCAATTGAAAGCCGGAGTTTAGTGCTTCGGCTATTATTCAGCTTAATTAATAAATGACCAATTATCGATATTTCCCGATTTTGATTTAGAAACTATATATCCTTAGTAAAATAGCCATTACAATACTAACCCGATAGTTAGTAAAATGCCGAATAAGAATATGTTGCGTGCCGTATCTGCCAATACGGAGTTTAACTCTTTGCCTTTTTGGATGCGGATGATTTTGTTCCATGCCAGAAAGTGAGGAACCAAATATATCTGTGGCAGGATGGCTGCCCAATAGTGTTCCGTCCAGGCATAGTAGATGCACAAAAGAGAGGCAACAACTCCCAGTAACAAATAGCCTCTCCGTCCGGCATGAGCTCCCATACGTACTACGATGGTCTTTTTTCCGCTTATAGCATCTTGCTCTCTGTCGCGGTAGTTGTTTATCATCAGCAGGGTGTCTATAACCAGTCCGCATGCTATGGCTGCGATGGTAACATCCCACGTCCAACTGTGTACTTGTACATAATAGGTGAAGCCTACCGGAACGATTCCGAAGAATAGTAAGACGAGCAAATCGCCCCATCCCAGATAGGAAAGTTTCATGGTATAAAGAAAAGCGAAGAGCACGCATAAAATACCGACTCCGATTAACTCCAATCCTCCGTAATAGATAAGCGGTAGTCCTACTCCACATGCTAACATGGTGGTAAAGGCTATTCCCCGTTTCATCGCTTCAATCGTAATCCATCCCTGTGCACAAGCCCGTTTCGGCCCTAAACGGTCTTCCCGGTCGCTTCCCTTGAAAAAGTCAAACAGGTCGTTAATGAAATTGGCATCAATCTGCATGACGAATGCAAACAATAAACAGAGTATACACGGCAGCCATTGAAAATAGATGCCGGCATCATTATAGGCTAGCGCCGAACCGATGAGTACAGGTACGGCTGCCGCAGATAATGTTTTAGGTCGTGCGGCCAGAAACCATGCTTTCAGCGAGTTTGTTTTGATTTCTTTTGTCATATAATTCCGATATATTTCTTTTGCGAACGAAAGAGAATGAGTGAGGCGCGTATGCACCAATACAAAAACTCCTTTATTCTCTCTTCCTTTTTCGAGAACAAAAGTAACAAATAAATTCGTTCTATAGTCATGAAACAAAATTAATAGCTTTCCCCGAATGCATTTTGGACAAGAATAAATATATTTGCGCAATGTAATGCCTGCCGGAACAGTAAGTTGAGGCCTAGTACAGTTTGATTCCTCTTCTTATTACTTTTTGTTGAAGTACTCGGATTTCTTTATAGGAAAGCGTACGATTAAAATTCTTTTTTAAAAGAGGTTGGAGAAAAAACAGCCTGAACAAGGTCTCTATTGAATGATTAAAAATGAGTGAAGATGAAAATAAAAGCTTTATACCTTTATATATTATTCCCTGCTATCCTTTTTTCATCCTGTGCTTCCTTGTCGAAGTTTCCGGGAGTAGGGCGTATCAAAACTTACGAGTTTCAGAGTCAGCAGCTTCCTTCGGCGTTTGATGGCTTTCGTATCGTATTTGCTTCGGACTTTCACTATAAAAGTAAATTTAAGGAGAAACAATTGAAGAATATGGTGCGTGCCGCCAATTCCGTATCGCCCGATTTGTTGCTGATGGGTGGCGATTATCAGGAAGGATGCGATGTGGTGCCGGAACTTTTTGCCGAACTGTCGCGTATCGAAGCTCCTTATGGTAAAATTGGCGTACTGGGAAATAACGATTACAAACGTTGTCGGGACGAGATTATCCGGGCTATGCAGTTTTATGGGATGAAGTTGCTTGAACATGAGAGTGATACCATCCGTAAGGATGGACAGCAGATACTTATCAGTGGCGTTCGTAATCCGTTTGATTTGGCGCGGAATGGCGTATCACCGACTCTCTCTCTTTCTCCGGATGATTTTGTTATCTTACTTACTCATACTCCTGACTATGTAGAAGACACGGATGTTTCGAATACGGATTTGGCTTTAGCCGGTCATACGCACGGAGGGCAGATTACCTTTTTAGGAATCATTGCTCCGGAAACAGGCTCTAAATATGGGCGCCGCTTCCTTTCCGGTAAAACACAAAATAGTCAGGGGATACCTATTATTATTACAAACGGGTTGGGAACTTCGAAAATGAATGTACGTTTTTGCGCTCCCAGTGAAATTGTTTTGATAGTGCTTCGGAAAGGGTGAAGAATCGCCCTGTTTTCTCTCTGGAGATAGGTGTCGGGTCATAGAAAACGGAGCGCTATTTCGTACGCGCTCAGACCTGGCAACGTAGCGCTATCAACCTCACGACGTTGATAGCGCAACCTCACGACGTTTATAGCGCAACCTCACAACGTTTATAGCGCAACCTCACAACGTTGACAGCGCAATCTCAATGCCTTGAAAATGAGGCTATATAAAGTACTGTATTTTACGGGCAAATCATAGGGGAACTTTCATTGGCGATGCGGTTAGTTTCCCATCTTTACCAAATCGTTTCCTAACCATTTTCCCACTAATACTTTATGGTCTTCTCCAAAAAGAATGCCATATCCGTCGCGAATATTCTCCTTGTATTGTCCGTACCAAAATTTGCCGTCGTTCCAATAGTAAATGCCGTAACCATGACGTTTGCCGTTGTAAGTCTCTCCTACATAACGGTCTCCGTTGGCATAATTCATTGCTTCAAAACGGTATGGAGTACATTGTTGAGCGTCGGGAGTGACATCGAAACCATCCTTATGGATGCGTTTCAATTCGCACGAAGTCAAATCATATACGGTATAGAAACTTTTGGAACCGATAGTTGCAGTACTGCTATCTATCATCAGGCCGAAAATACATTCGCCTTCACGGTATTGTCCTACCCATTGGCTGCCGTCGTTGGCAATGTAAATTCCATATCCATAGAGAATACCATCGCGCATCTGTCCCCAATATTGTCCGTTTTTAGTGGTGATAAGGCCGGTGGCGCATTCTCTGCCTACATCATTGAATACTTGTTGGAAACCTTCGGGAATACGGTCGTATTTATAAAGTTCATCTTGCGCTTTCAGGGGAGATAGAACGAATAACAAGGTGCAAAATAAAAGTATAGTTCTCATAACTTAGGGATTTATTGATATAATTTCTTATCTGTAATCATTTGATATACAGACTGAGGAAGAAAGAAACGAATGTCTTTTCCTTCTCTGATACTTTCTCTTATAAAGGTGGAGCTTACATCCAAGAGTGGGGCGTCTACCCATTGTACGTTTTCGGGAAGCGATGCCGGCTCTATCGGAAATCCCGGTCGGGGATAAATTAAAATCGGATTCTCTTTTAGAAGATATTCATGTTTGTACCATTGATTGAAAACCTTCCAATTGTCGCTGCCGATAATCAAATAGAATTGGTGGTCGGGATAGGTCTCTTTTAATTTCTCTAATGTATGAATCGTGTAGGACGGACGCGGCAATTGAAACTCGATGTCCGAGACTTTAAAACGGGGATATCCGTCAATCGCCAGTCGGGCCAGTTCAAGTCTTTGCGCATCGTCCAGTAAGTCGGCATGCTCTTTTAACGGATTGTGCGGACTCACTAAAAACCATAATTCATCCAGTCCGTTAAATTCACATAAGTAATTGGCCAAAGCCAGATGCCCTATATGGATAGGATTGAACGAACCGCCGAACAGACCGGTTTTTATCTTCTTTTCCGCCATTGTTTGCAGTTCCATACTTGCCAAATTGTTAAGAGAGCCATGGCTGCGGCAATAACGTATTGTTTCATGATTAAAGCGAGAACACCGACTGTCAGGGCGGCTACACTAATCAACAAGCTCACTATAATCATCCATTTAGCTACTTTTTGAATGGGTTTCATCTTCTTCTTGGCTTTTTATTTTTGAATAAATTCCCGGATAACCTGCAGGGCTTGCGCCTTCGCCGTTTCCAGTTTATCATTAACAATCACTACATCGAATTTTGGAGCAAAGCTTAATTCATATTCGGCTTTGGCTATCCGGTTCTCTATCACTTCCGGTTCATCGGTACCTCTTCCTATCAAGCGCTTTTTCAATTCTTCTATCGAAGTGGGCTGAATAAATACGGAGAGCGCTCTTTCCCCATAAAACTTTTTGATATTGCATCCGCCTACCACATCCACGTCAAACACAACATTTTGTCCGGCTTCCAATTGCTTTTCAACTTGTGCTTTCAGTGTACCGTAGAAACGGTTCTCATACACCTCTTCGTACTCCAAAAATTCATTATTGGCAATCCGTGCACGAAACTCTTCCGGTGAGAGAAAGAAATATTCCACTCCATTCTGTTCGCTGCCTCGCGGGGGACGGCTGGTTGCGGAGATGGAGAATGCCAGATTCAGGTTTTCGGTAAGCAAATAGTTGATAATCGTTGATTTGCCTGCCCCCGACGGCGCCGAGAAAATAATAAGTTTTCCTGCCATGATTTATTTGATACTAGTAGTCCTTTTCCCGTAAACACCGGGTCGTAGGTCTTTACATTACATTTAGCACCTGTTCTTTAATTTGTTCCAGTTCATCTTTCATTTTTACAACCGTATTTTGCATTTCCGCCTGATTGGATTTACTGCCGGTTGTATTGATTTCGCGTCCCATTTCCTGAGCGATGAACCCCAGCTTTTTACCCTGTCCGTGTCCTTCGCGCATTGTTTCGCGGAAATAGTTCAGGTGATTGGTCAGGCGTTGCTTCTCTTCGTTAATGTCTAACTTTTCGATGTAATAAATAAGCTCCTGTTCCAAACGGTTCTTGTCGTAATCCACGCTGATGGTTTTTTCCAGCGCGTCGATAATACGGTCGCGTATTTTTCCGACACGTTCCTGCTCGTATGGTTCTATCGATTTTAGAAGAGCGGCAATATTATCAATCTTTTCCGTGAATTTCTTTTCCAAAGCGGCACCTTCTTGTTTGCGGAATTCTACCAAACGCTCCAGAGCCTCTTGGATGGCAGCGGAAACTACGGCCCATTCCTCTTCCGAAAGTTCTTGTATATCTACTTTTGTCATCACATCGGGCATACGTAAAAGGAGCGAAAACCAATCTTCCGGCATCGGAATTCCGGTGGTTATCGAGATGTTTTTTATTTGTTTATAGTAGCTTTCCAGAATGGCGGTGTTGATAGGAGCGGCAGTGTCCGCAGCGTCTTTTTCCACCCAGATGCTGAAATCCACTTTTCCACGTTCCAACGTTTTGGATATCAGGTTGCGTATTTCTATCTCTTTTTCACGATAGATAGGTGCAATGCGGGTAGATAAGTCTAACGCTTTGCTATTAAGTGATTTAATCTCTACGTTAATCTTTTTGTTTTCAAATACGGCAGTAGCTTTGCCGTATCCGGTCATTGATTGTATCATGTTTAAATTTATTTTTTGCAAAAATAATGTTTTTGTCGCAGATAAGCGGTGCTTTCGGATAGATTTTATTTATTGGCGGTATTTGTGTGGGGAAGTAGGTACGAAAAATCAAAAACGATTCTACATCAGCGATAGGCTTATTTTGGAAAAATAAAAGATTAATGTAAAAAGGAAAGAATACTTCCCTCTAAGCATTGTGTTTCCATGAGAATGTATAATTTTGCAGACGAAACATAAACCTTATGCAGGAAAGACAAAAAAATAGAGCCTTGTATTTTCAAGAATTGGCCACCACCAGTAAGAAATACTTTATTCCTTATATCTCCAAACATAAGGAGATAAAGCCGGACATGCACATTCTGGAAATAGGTTGCGGCGATGGGGGAAATCTTTTGCCTTTCTCCGAAATGGGATGTCGTATTATTGGGGTGGACATGGCCGGAAGCAGGATAAAAGATGCGATTCGTTTCTTTCAAGAACAAAATAGACCGGGGACGTTCATCGCATCGGATATCTTTAAATTGAAAGAACTGGAGCACCAGTTTGATATCATTATCTGCCATGATGTATTGGAACACATCGAAAATAAGGGGTTGTTTTTATCTAATCTGCGGAGATATGTGAAAGAGGACGGAATCGTTTTTATGTCGTTTCCGGCTTGGCAAATGCCGTTTGGCGGACACCAGCAGATATGCAAGAGTAAAGTGGTTTCTCATTTGCCTTTTATCCATTTGCTTCCTAACTTTTTGTATAAATCGATACTCAAGGCGGGCGGAGAAGACGCGCCATGCATGAAAGAGTTGTTCGATATTAAGAAAACCCGGACATCGATAGAGCTGTTTGAAAAGTTAGCGAGGAAAGAGAATATAACTGTCTCTGACAGGCAACTCTACTTTATCAATCCTCATTATGAAACTAAATTCGGGTTGCGCCCCCGTAAACTAAGTAACATTATAGGGAAAGTACCCTATATCCGGAATTATTTTACTACCAGCTGTTTTTATATTCTGAGGTTTTAGTATCAGCTTGTTTGGTATTTGTACATTGAGAATGTCATAATGATTTAAGCGTAAAACTTTTACGCCTCTTTTGTCATATATGTAAAAGCTTTGGATTTCGAGATTCGGGTATCTCTGGATAAAACATTGTTGACTCCAAAAGATAGGAGTTATTCTAAAATTCAAATTGGTTAGTAATCATAACGGAAGACTCTTTTTTTGAATTCTATTGTCGCTTTCTGTTTCATTCCAATAATTATTATGCAACACTCTGTTTCCATTCTTTGCGAAGAATGTTCTTGTTACAGGCAATAGAAGGATATTCCTTCATTTGTGCTGTTTTTTATCTTTTTACGCATTTCTTTTCGAATTCTTATAAATAAATGAGAAAGAATGTTGGTTATTGAAAAATATCTTTATTTTTGCAGTCGAAAGAGAGAATTGTGAATATCACGAAAAAATCAATACAGTAACCTCATTTTATTTAATATAAGAATGTATGATTGATTTTATGAATTTTAGCGCTGGGGGGGGGTAAATTTAACCTCTATAAAACATTAGCAGTCAGTGTCTGCTTGTTTTCCCTGTTGCCTCAAGTTACGCATGCTAGTGCGGGAGAGGTAGAGAGAGTAAAGATGGGTGCGGAGATAGTCGCACCAAATCAGAGTAAAGAAACTATTAGGGGTGTTGTACTGGATGATAGAGGCGAGCCTTTGCCTGGAGCATCTGTATTATTGAAAGGCACCCAAAACGGCACCGTTACCGACCTTGACGGAAAATTCATTTTAACTTATTATTCTGCAGATGTGAAGAAACCACAGTTGGTGGTAAGCTTCATTGGTATGACTACCCGTACGGTTGATGTGGTGGGCGGTAAGGACTTGAATGTGAGGCTTACTCCTGAAGTCAACGACTTGGACGAAGTGGTGGTTATCGGTTACGGAACAGCCAAGGCTAAGGATTTAACCGGTTCGGTATCCCGTTTGAATGAGAAAGACATCGAGATGGCTCCGATGACATCCAATATAGCAGGTATGCTTCAGGGACGGGCTGCGGGAGTAAACGTCATGATTGCGAGCGCTTCTCCTACCTCTCCGGTGTCGGTGGTGATTCGCGGACAGTCTTCTTTGTCAGGCGATGGACAACCCCTGTGGGTGATTGACGGAGTACCTCAATATTCGAGCGGCATTTCCGGGGATGTCTCCAACACCTTATATAATCTAAACTTGAATGACGTATCGAGTATTGATATTTTAAAAGATGCATCGGCAACGGCTATTTACGGTTCGCGTGCGGCTAATGGCGTGGTATTGGTTACCACCAAGAGCGGTTCGGAAGGAATGAAACCTACCATAGAGGTCAGTTCGCGTTGGGGATGGCAGGTTTTGAATTCGAATGATTTCGAAAGCTTGAATGCCGAAGAGTATAAGGCCTATTCCAAGCAGGCCAATTTGTTGGAGGCTTTCCGAAATGGCGGATTGACTTATTTCAACAGGAAATACATGGATTTGGATAAGTTCAATCTGCTCAATACCAGCCAGTGGGACATGAGTGATATAGATGATATATGGCTTCCGACCGCTTACTATAATGGAACGGACAATTATTGGGATATGATGACGCAAAATGCGTTGACGCAGGATTACAATGTGTCGTTGCGAGGAGGAAGCCCGACAAATTCCTATTTTGCTTCGGTGAATTACAAAAATCAGGACGGCGTTGTGAAGGGAAGTAATTCCCGTTATATCGGTGCTCGTTTTAATTTTGAATCAAAGGTGAGCGAGGTGGTGAAGTTCGGCTTGAATATGGATGCTTCATCGAGACAGGCTAATAACAAGGACAACATGATTTCCCAGATTCTTGATATGCGCCCCGATTACCCGGCTTACAATGAAGACGGTTCGATTAATACCATCGACTTTTACGTGAAGAATCCGTTGATTGAGTTGATGGATAAAAATTACAGCCAATCGCGTAACTTGAATGCTTCCGCTTATCTGGAGTACAATATTTTTCCGTTCCTGAAGTTGCGCTCTACCGTCAACACTACCTATTCCAATGTCAAAAGCGAGACGTTCAACCGTCGCTATTACGATGGCGATACCAATTCCTCCAAACATGAAGCCACACAAAATTATGTGGTGGTGTGGGACAACCTTCTGACCTTCTACAAGACCATGGGTAAACACGATGTGCAAGCTTTGTTGGGCTCGTCCATGGAAAAGCAGTCGACGGATTTTATGCGGGTTTCGGGAACTAATTTTCCGGATGACGATGTGCTGACCAATATAGGCAGTGCCGCGTCGCTTACGAAGGGGGAAAGAAACACGAACAGTAATAAATATAGTTCGGCGTTGGCTTCCGCTTTCGCGCGTCTGCAATACAAGTATAACAACCGTTATCTGCTCACGGCCACGTTTCGTGCCGACGGCTCTTCCAAGTTCGGTAAGGACAATCGTTGGGGATACTTCCCTTCGGCCGCTGTAGGATGGATTCTCTCGGAAGAGGATTTCATGCAATCGTTAAAACCATACGTTACCTACTTGAAGTTACGGGCTTCTTACGGTTTGACCGGTTCGCAGAACTTGAGTTATTATGACTATATCAGTTATATGGAATCCAATTCCTATAACAGCGCTCCCGGTGTGTATCCCTCTTCGTTGGGAAACAACGCGTTGCAGTGGGAATCCCAGGCTCAAACCGATATAGGACTGGATTACGGGTTGTGGAATGACCGCATCCGGGGTACGATAGGATGGTATCGCAAATATGTGGACAACCTGATTACCAATCGTCCGGTTCCTACTTCTTCCGCTTTTGCTGACACCAAACAGAATGTAGGTGCCATCAGTAACACGGGTATCGAATTTGATATTACGGTGGATGTGATAAAGACTCCGGATTTGACTTGGGAAGTCAATTTCAATGCGGCGCATAACAAAGGTAAACTAGAGAAACTGAATGGCGTGACCAAATTCTTGGGAGGAACAGCTTATGCAACTTATAAATTGGTAGAAGGTTCGGAACTCGGCACATTCTATGGCTATGTGGATGCGGGTCGTTTTATCCAGAACGGTGAAGAGTATTGGGCGCTGAAACCGATAGATATGGCTACTGGCAAACCGACGGAATACCGTTCGGCTTCATGGACGGGACCGGGTGACATGTATGTGGTGGATTTGGATGGCGATGGTAAAATCACGGCCGATGGCGACCGCACCTATTTAGGTAATTCCAATCCGGATGTGTTCGGAGGATTCGGAACTACCTTATATTGGAAAGGGCTGATGGCCAATCTGACCTTCTCGTATTCGTTGGGAGGTAAACGCTACTGGGTAGAAGAGTCCTCGACATTTGGCGGGACGAACTCATATAATGCGCCTAATATCGTGAAAGACAGTTGGACGGTGGTCGGTGCGGATGCTTCGTATCCGGTGGTGACCCATTACGGAGCCGGAGGTAACAGCGTGTTTACCAACCGTTGGTTGCACGATGCCTCTTATTTGCGCCTGAGTGCCTTGAATCTCTCATATCGTTTGCCGCAAAAGTGGTTCAAGAAAACGGTGATAAAGGGGGTTGAAGCAACGTTCCAAGCAACGAATCTGTTTACGGTTACCAAATATCCGGGCATGGATCCGCAAGGAGGTTTTTCGACTTCCTCAGCTGCTAATGCATACGCATTGTATGGAATGGGGTCGGATTACAGCACGTATCCGGCGGCAAAGACATTTAATTTCGGTTTAAAATTCACGATTAACTAATTGACATTTATGAAAAAGAAGATAATGACATTCATCTTGGCCGGCTGTCTGTGCGCTTCGTGTTCGGACTTTCTGACCGAAAATCCGGAGCACTCTCTGACCATGGAGAATTCGGTGACCAATTATTCTGGTGCCAAGAATATAGTGAACGGTATTTATGGAGTATATGAAAACTCTTGTGATTATTTGGGCGGATACCTGCAATCTTCGTGCCATTGCATGGCCGGGCTGTGGAAATATTCTAATGCGATGTACAACATGAGCTATACCCAGACATCCAACGAAGGAACGATTGTTTCTATCTGGAATCAGTTTTATGCTTGTATCAATGCGGCCAATGCAGCTATTATCGGTGTAACCAACCTGCCGGATTCGGAATTCCCCTCTCCTGAGGCCAAAACCGCGTTGATTGCGGAAGCGCGTTGTTTCAGAGGATATTGTAATTTGCATCTGTTGTGGTTTTTCGGACATTGGTTCGCCGAGGCCGAATCGCCTTACGGTATCTTGTATCGTGATCAAGTTTCCGAATTGACCAATTTGATGGTGGAACGGAGTACGGTTGGCGAAAGTTATCGGTTGATTTTGGAAGACCTGACTTATGCCGAGCAATATGCGCCCGATTACGAATCGGCGTTGAGAATGTCGAAACAGTTCGCCCAGGCTTTGCATGCCAAGTTGCTGATGGTGCGTGGTTGGGAAGGGGATTATGACGAGGCGTTAGGCTTGGTGAATACTTTACTTACCAAGGCGCCTGCAGTGTTCCAGATGGAGACCGACCTGGCTCAATTGTATGAGAAGGGCTGGGATTCGAAAGAGGTTTTGTTTTCCCGTTATTTAGGTGATGTGTCGCAAAGAACCTACGAGGACTTTATCTATTCGTATGGATTGTACTATGATAATGAATTTACCGATATTCCGCAGGGATGGCTCGATGCCGACGAACGCTTCCCGATTATATTCGGTACGGCTCGTGCGCCCGAGACGTGGGATGAGAAGACAAATGACAAAGTTCTGGTCAAGCTATACCATCGTGGCCGGTATGAAGGACCGGACGACATGTATGCCACCTATGCGTTCCGTTATGCGGAGCTGTATCTGATGAAGGCGGAGTTACTGGCCCGTACCAATCCGTCGGATATCACGGGGGCTTTGGCGCCGCTGAATGAAATGCGCGCCAAGTATACCAATCCGGTGATGGCGCCCGTAACCGGAATTGCTACTCATCAGGAATTGATGGATGCCATCTATAAGGAGTATGTGGTGACGTTACTGATGGAAAACGAGACACCTTGGTTCGCTTCCCTCCGTTTCGAGAAAGACGGAAAACCTTGGATTTATACACTAAAGCCGGAAGTGAATTTTAGCGAAAACCAATATTGCTGGCCGATACCGGATGATGAGATAAAGGCGCACAGTAATGTGATAGAACAAAACCCCGGATTAAAATAACTAATAAAAGAATAGAAGTATGAAAAAAATAATATTCAGTTTACTGATGGTATTGGGCTCCGCTTCCTGTTTCACTTCATGTAGTGATGACATCGATTTGGTTATCCCTTATCCTACCAATATCACTTTCGAAGAGTTGGAGATTCCAACCCGTTTCTCTCATGTCATTCCCGATAACGGTTTTTCCGTGCAAGGGCTGAACTTCCACACGGTGAAAGCCGCGGATGGACAGTTGGCGGGAGGGTTCTGTTACAGTAACCGTTCCAACCGTTCGTTTGTTTGGCAAAATACGCCGGAAGCGATGGATTCTATTCGTTACAGTGTGTGGTCGACGAAACCCAATAATACGGGAAATTACTTGGTGTGCCATGTGGCAGGTAATGATGCTTACTTTACGTTGGATAAAGCTCAGGTAATAGATTACATGTTGGTAGCCAATACTACATGGGCTTATTTGGCTGTTGCGTATGGTGATACGTACGGAACCGAGGAAGAACCGGTTGCCAATCTGAATATTCCTAGCAAACCTATGGGAATATGGCATACGTATGTACCGGGTGGAGTGACAAAGTTTGCCGAAAACGATTATTTCACTCTTACCGTAAAAGGATATAAAGGAAGTAATGAAACCGGTACTGTCTCTTTTGATTTGGTTTGTAAAAAAGGTCATAATACCAGCTATCCAGCATGGGATTACACCGTGACGGACTGGCGCAAATTGGAAATCTCTTCTTTGGGAGAGGTGGATAAAGTAGCATTCTATTTAGATTCATCGGATAAAAATGCACAAGGTGAAATGCGTACACCGGCTTGGTTCTGTTTAGATGGTATCCAATTGAAATAAAAACTCTCTCTCTTGTAGGAAACGGAGCGCTCGGATTCTATTCGTGCTGTCTCCGTTTCCTTATTTTTTTAAGAATAAAGACGGATGGTGAACTTTTTATCCTTTCTAGAGAAAAAAGTTTTCTTTTTTGTCACCCGAAACAGGTGTTTGGTTGACTTAGTAATATAGGAGGACTTTGTAATGATATAAATAAAGATTTTGAGTTGAGAATGTTTGATGTCCTATTGCACGATATTGAAGGGAGAGGCGGTTCAATAGGATAAAAAAGAACCTATGTGATAATAGAATTTATCTAGGTGAATTAAAATTATATATTATGAGAAGAATGTCAAAGTACAGCTATATTTTCGAGTCGGGAAAATATGGTTATTTTATCTACAATGCAGTAACCAATTCCTTTGTAAAAATAGGGAAGGATTTAAAGGAGCGGATAGAACAGGTTGCGGTCTGGGATGAAGAGGCGTTAGCACAGTTTCCAAAAGACTTTCAAAACGTGTTGTTTTCGCATAAGATTATTGTGGACGAACAGGAGGATGAGGACTACTATGTGAAAAAGAAGTATGCGAAGTTTTGCTCGGCCTTCAATCCGAATGTTTTAGGATTAACTGTTGCTACAACTACAGGATGCAACTTTGCTTGTCCGTATTGTTATGAGAAAGGAGCCGTAGCTCAAGTTATGGGAAAAGAAGTAGAAGATGCCATTGTGTCTCATGTGGAAAGCAGCACGGCCAAAATGTTGGACGTTACATGGTATGGAGGAGAACCGCTGATGAATTTTGATACAATAAAGCGGCTGAGTGAGGCTTTTTCTAAAATATCCCATTTGAAAAAAGTGAAATATTCAATGATATCGAATGGCTTTTTTTTAGATGAAGACAAAGCAAACTATCTTAAACAGTATGAATTACAATCTATCCAAATTACAGTAGATGGTCTGGCTAAAACCCATAATCAATCCCGATGTGCAAAGAATGGAGAGCCTACTTATGATAGGATTATAAGGAATATTGATAAATGTTCTCAAATTCTGACTGAAACGACGTTTGGCATAAGGGTAAATATCAGCAAGTTTAATGGAGAGGAATATGCTCTTTTGTATCGCGAACTGTCAGAAAAGTGGAAAGAACGAAAAAATATATCTATTTATTTTGCTTTTGTGGAAGATTATGGGCAATGTGACGTGAATTGCTATAGTAGTTCGGAGAAGATTGATTTTATTCGAGAACTTCGTACTAAATATCAAATATATTCTCGTGGCTGTTATCCATATAGCAAATTAAGTGTCTGCATAGCTAATTCGGCTTTCAATTATGTAATTGCTCCTAACGGTGATTTATATAAATGCTGGTCTGATATCGGTAAAGAGAATAGAATCGTGGGTTCTATTCTGACGAAAAAAATAATGAATTATTCTTTGGTGGCTAATTATGCCATTGCGTTCGACAAATACGATGACCCGAAATGTAAAGAGTGCTTTCTGTTTCCTATTTGTGATGGAGGGTGTCCGGGACACCGATATAATAATGTTCATTGTGGACATCATCATGAAGTGTGCCCATACGAGCTTCAAAATATAGACAAAATATTGGAAATGATATACGAAGATTATATAACTAACGTAAAATCGGGTAATGTATGAAACGCTTAACAATGATGTGCCTTCTTTTCTGTATAGTGATAGGAGCGCATGCGCAGCAAACGATTGAAATCTCGGGAACCGTAACCGATTCTTTGGGGAGTGTTATCAAACAAGTCGCTTTGGTAATGGTGGTCGACAAAACGACTCTGACAAAGGTTGCCGGAGGTGAGTATACGGGAACGTTCCGTATCGACTATGTGGCAGAGTCGGAAAAGCCTTACTTGCTATATGCCTTTGTTCCGGGCTACAAAGACCGGTATATGGAGATTACCGGGAAAATCGGGAACTTAGGTAATATCTCCTTGTCTGAACTGTCGCAAAAGTTGAAGGAGGTGGTAGTGAAAGCGGACGCTTTGCAACATGAAGTAGTGTTTGGGGATGATGTGTATAAGATATCGGGTAGTGTGCTTGCTAATGAATATTCGTTGTATACGTTGCTGTCGCGTATTCCGGGGTTGTTTGTTTATGGCAAAACCGTGAATATTGTGGGTGCCGGAACTCCTACCATTACTATTAATGGAATAAAGCCTCGTCCGGGAGAACTGGATATGATTCGTCCGGATGAAATAGAGAAAGTGAAGGTAAGTAGTATTCCTTCGGTGAAGTATTCTTCGAATGGAGTACTTGATATTCGGTTAAAGAAGAAGTTGCGTGATTATTTTAGTTCTTATACGGAATTGGCATCAATGATGAAGAATCGTGGAGGAAGCACTTCTCCTAGTATTCATGTTAACAATAAGTTTGGCAAGTGGGTGAATTATTTTTCGTATAATTATGGTTTCACTAAAAGCCGGACAGATACTCATCTTTATAATGAGACCTATTTGGATGATGAGGTGGACGTGTTGGAACGTAATGAGAAACAAAAAAATAGAACCAATTCCCATAATTTCCTTATTAGCCCTAAATACCAGATTTCTCCAGCTTCCTTTGTGGATATACAATATAATTACAGTACTTCTAATCAGAAAGGCCATTCTTTTTCGGATGGTTTACACCGAAATTTGTCGACGGATGAAGTGTTGGGAGGGTATACAGTCAATAATCAATCCAATTATACTCATAATATAGCTCTGCGTTATGCTTACGATTCTTCGAAAGGCACAAATTTTGTTACAAATATTTCTTATAAGAAATCAAAAGTAGATGGGAATCAGTCTATTAACGAAACTATTAATGAAGAGTTATTGTATTCTCAGCTTCTACAAAATTCGAATAATGAAGTGTATACGGCAGATATGGATTATACAACTGTTCTTTGGAAGAAACTTTTATTTAATGTGGGAGGTGAATATTCTTATATTAAGAATCAGAGTGAAACGGTATATGATGTAGATGATAAATATTCAGGTCTTACTGCAATCAAAGATCATGTAGGAGTACTATATTCCAGTATTCGATATGTAAAAAAGAAGTCTTATGCTTCTCTCGGATTCAGGGGAGAATACAATCGTAGAAAAGATGATTATAATTTGCAAAATGATTATCATAAGTTACAATTCATTCCAATATTAATGGCTGGTTATAAACTAACCAAAAAGACTGACGTACGGTTGACTTATGCTTTTTTTAATAGTTATCCGAATATATCGCAGATGAATCCGGCCAAAGTTTACATAAATAGATTCCTTTATAGCGAAGGTAATCCCTATTTGAAAGAATCAAAGATGCACGGACTGATTTTGGATGTGAAACTTCCTGCAAACATATCTGTTAAGGCTCAGTATCGTTATCTGAAGGATGATATTTACCAAGTTGTAACAACTGATGAAGAAACTCCGGAGGTTAGTAAAATGTCATATATAAATATCAATCATGTCCACAAAATTATTGTTTCTTCGAATTTTATGTACAGTAAAAATGGATATTATGGCCTCTGGAGTATAAAGTATGACCAGAGTTTTGTGAAAGTTCCCTATTTAGATGGTATGGTAAGTTATAATAAACCGTACGTTACATTACTTACGCAACATAATTATCAATTAAATAAGAAGTGGTCATTCGGTTTGAACTTATTTTATAGGTCAAGAGTAAAAAGTTTCCAAGAAGAACAGGGGGCATGGTATAATGCCTCTGCGGATGTATACTATCGAATCGGTAAGGGTTGGAATATGTCTTTGTCTGCTCAGAACATATTATATGATACTCCCCAAAAAGAACGAAAATATGCGAATGTGTATAATGCCAATTTTATTAATGCACATGAACGTTGTGTGATGCTGAGTATTTCATATCGATTTAATAAATATATGGATATCTTTAATAAGAATGAGTCCGGAAAGAAAGCAAAAGAAAGGGTGGATTAAAAACGCAAGGAGACGAGTTCCTTGCAATATGTAATATTAACTAAAAATTTTATTATCATGGAAAAGAATGAAAAATCTTTTGAAGTAATTCTTTCTCCGACAGATATGTTGGAAAGAGAATTAGAAGGAGTTCTTGGAGGATGCTTTAATTATGATTGTGGCAATTTTGGTTGTGTAATGTTTGATGATTGTAGTTTTTTTGATTGTAAAATACATGGCAACTGTCCTCCGGGTTATATTTGGGATGCGGTAAAATGTAAGTGTGTTATACCTAAAGAGGAAAATCAATGAAGGAATCCCAATAAATCTTCTGCAAAATGCGATGTATTTTAGGGTGGTTGTGCATTCCCATAATGTTCTAATCTCATGGAGCTATAGTATTTCAAGATTGAAAGAATCGTTCCATATTGCTTATAATAAGGAATATAATGATGGTTGAATATTGGGAAAGTAAACTATAATCCTCTCTCCCTTATATTATAGGAGTCGCAAGAATCTTGCTTGCGACTCCTATTTACCGGTTTATTAATTAATATGGAAACGTAATGAAACGCTTAACTATTATGTGCCTTCTTTTCTGTGTAGTGATAGGAGCGCATGCGCAGCAAACGATTGAAATCTCGGGAACCGTAACCGATTCTTTGGGGAGTGTTATCAAACAAGTCGCTTTGGTAATGGTGGTCGACAAAACGACTCTGACAAAGGTTGCCGGAGGTGAGTATACGGGAACGTTCCGTATCGACTATGTGGCAGAGTCGGAAAAGCCTTACTTGCTATATGCCTTTGTTCCGGGCTACAAAGACCGGTATATGGAGATTACCGGGAAAATCGGGAACTTAGGTAATATCTCCTTGTCTGAACTGTCGCAAAAGTTGAAGGAGGTGGTAGTGAAAGCGGACGCTTTGCAACATGAAGTAGTGTTTGGGGATGATGTGTATAAGATATCGGGTAGTGTGCTTGCTAATGAATATTCGTTGTATACGTTGCTGTCGCGTATTCCGGGGCTGTTTGTGGATGGAAAACGTGTGGAAATCGTAGGTACGGGAACTCCTGCTTTTACTATAAACGGGCAGACACCACGTCCCGGAGAGCTGGATATGGTCACTCCGGAAGAGATAGAAAAGGTGATTGTCAATCGTGCCCCATCCGTAAAATACGGTAATTCGGTGAAAGGGGTTATTGATATTCGGATGAAGAAAAAACTGCGTGATTATTTTAGTGCAAGAGTCAGAGACGATGTGGAGTTGGGGAACCGGTATACACAGAATGAATCGACCTTGCAGGTAAACCACAAAGATGGAAAGTGGACCAATTATTTAGGATATACTTATAGTTTTGGAAAAAACAGGTGCGACTTGTATAACCAAAAGGAGACGACCGTGGACGAGGATAAGTATACGAATATATCGAAAGATATAGAAAAACATCGTAATATAGGACATCAACTGACTGTCAGCCCTAAATATCAGATAAATGAAAAAAGTTATGTAGATATACAGTATAATTACGGTTTTGGTAATAATAATGCCTTGGCTTCTACAGACGGAATGTATCGGAACCTATTAGGTGGTTTGCAGGAAAAGATTGATAAGCAGGGTACTCAAGATTCGGAGAACCCAACCCATCAGGTAGCTGCCCGTTATTATACGGAATGGAAAAACGGAAGTACCTTTGTGACGAATGTTTCATACGCTAACTTGAAAACAGAATCCATGCAATACATTAATGAACAGATTAATGCCGACCGGCAGGTTACCCAAGTGGAATCGGATACAAAGAGCCGGGTTTATACGGCAGATATGGATTATCTGTTGCCCATTGCGTCCAAGTTTCGTTTGAATATGGGCTGGGAATACTCATTGATACAAAATGAAAGCGGTACTGTGTATGATGGGAACAGTTTGGACGGTCGTTCTTTCCATACGGATACCAAAGATTATATGGGGAGCTTGTATGCAGATTTGCGTTTTGTTAGAAAGAAGTTTATGCTAGGGGGAGGTGTCCGTGGAGAATACAATCATCGTTCTGACGTATATAATGAAGAAAACAACTTTCATTCGTTAGATTTCTCTCCTCGTTTAAGTGTATCTTATAATTTTACTCCGGTTACGGCCTTGTCGTTGAATTACAATTTTGTGGTACAGCGTCCTTCTATGAGTCAGCTTAATCCCAGTCCTATTTATGTGAATAAGTACCTGTATATTGCCGGAAACCCGGATTTGAAACTGGCGAAGGCACATGGGGTGAATTTGGGTATCCGGTTGCCCCAGAATCTTAGTTTCAATGTTTCTTATCAATATGTAAAGAATAATATATTTAGGGCAATCCTATCGGATAAGGAGAATCCGGAAATCAATGTTTTCTCTTTTTCGAATCTGAAAAAAACGCAGAACCTGATGCTTGCCGCTAATTACTGGCATATATGGTCATGGTATACTTTTTATGTGAATGGTATGTATTCGAAACCTTTTGCCAAAGTGCCCTATCTGGATGGAGACAAGCATTATAACAAGCCTCGTTATGTTGTTCATAATCAGCACATGTTTCGATTTAATAATGGCCTGTCTGGGTCTGTCGCTCTTCATTACTATTCCAAATCGGAATCATTTCCATCTAATATGGATGCCCATTATAATATAGGTGCGGACTTATATTATAAATACAAACAGTGGAACTTTAGTTTGTCTTGTAATAATATAATTTATAAAAAGATAGTGCCGACTACCCAGAGGTATTTGAATATATATAGCCGCCAGGAGGCGGATTTGCACATGAGATGTATTGCGATAGGCGTTACTTATCGGTTCAGCAAGTTTAAAGACTTGTTCCAAAAGAATAAAGCCGGAGAAGGAACTATACAACGCGCTAATTAAGAGAAAATGGTATGTGAGTGTCTGAGTGATAGATTATTAGCTTTTATAATTTTAGAACGATGAAAAAGTATCCAATATGTCTTCAGCAAAATGCGATGGATTGTGGGGTGGCTTGCATCTCCATGGTGATGCAGAGCTATGGCCTTTACTATAGTATTCCGGAGTTGAAAGAGTGGTGTCTTCCTACTCATGAAGGGGTTTCGATGAAGGCGATATCGGATACGTTGGAACGGTTGGGGTTTCGTACGGTGGGAGGTCGTGTACCGGTGGAGACGCTTTACAAGGCACAGCTTCCTCTTATCTTACATTGGGAACAACGTCATTTTGTGGTGCTGTTCCGGATAAAGAAAGGTCGCAAGGGGGATGTCTTTTATATTGGCGACCCGGCTTGTGGATTGCTGAAGCTGTCGCAGGAGGAGTTTGAAGAGAAATGGCTCAGTACGAAAAAGAACGAGACGGAGCGGGGGATTGCGTTGTTTATTCTCGAAAGTGAACTGAAAGCGTATAAAACGAATCCTCGGAAAAAGGCTCCGTTGATGAAGGTGTTGCTTCCGTATGTGCTCCGCTATAAACGTTTCTTTCTACAATTGGTCAGTGGCTTTGCTCTGTTGAGTGCCATTCAGGTGGCTTTGCCTTATCTCACCAAGTCGATAGTGGATGTAGGTATCAGTTCGGGTAATAAGCATTATATTTTACTTATATTGCTGGCGCAGGTAGTGTTATTAGGCAGTTCTACTCTGGCCCGGATGCTGAACAACTGGATTATTCTGCATATCAGCACGCGTATTAACTTGTCGTTAGTTTCCGATTTCTTAATTAAATTGATGAGGCTGCCGATGTCTTTCTTCGATGTGCAGATGACCGGTGATATAGTAGAGCGCATTGGCGACCATAAAAAGATAGAATCGTTTATTGTCAATCAGTTGCTTAGCTTGCTTTATGCTTGTCTGACGGGAATTGTATTCAGCATTGTGCTGTTGAGTTATAATGTAGGCATCTTTGTGTTGTTTCTGGTCGGAAGTGCGGTGTATCTCATTTGGTTGCTGTTTTTTATGAAGAAACGGAAAGTGCTTAATTATGAAATGTTTAAGGTGAACGCCGTAGGTAATGCGGTTACCTATCAGATAGTAAACGCCATGCAGGAAGCCAAATTGCAGGGTTGCACGCAACGTCGGCGGTGGGAGTGGGAAGATGCCAAAGCCAGACAATTCGATGTAAATATCAAATCGTTGAAATTGAGTCAGGTGCAAGAGATTGGCAGTTTTTTTATCAACCAGACTACCAACCTGATGATAACGTTTATGGCGGTAGCGGCAGTGATGGATGGGAAAATTACGTTGGGAACAATGCTGGCTATCCAGTACATTATCGGGCAATTGTCAGCTCCTATCAATCAGCTTATCGGTTTGGTTTACAATATTCAGGATGTACGCATCAGTCTGGAACGTATTAACGAAATAAAAGACAAGGAGGATGAAAACGCTCAATGCCGGCATATCGCGGCAAAAGAATCTGTGCAAGAGGATTTGCGGATAGAGCATCTGAGTTTCAAGTATGAGGGCACTTACAAGGAAGTGTTACAGGATATCAATCTCTGTATAAAGCGGAATGCCACCACGGCTATTGTGGGGAGCAGTGGAAGTGGAAAAACGACGTTGATGAAACTGATATTGCAATATTATCCTTCGTATGAAGGAGCTATTACGATAGGTGCGCACGAGTTACGTTCGTTGAACCGGGATGATTGGCGAAGCTTGTGCAGTGTAGTGATGCAGGAGAGTTTCATCTTTTCGGAAAGCATAGCCCGGAATATTGCTACCTCTGACGAAGAGATTGATAAGGTGCGCTTGCGCCATGCTACAGACTTGGCGAATATATCAGGTTTTATAGACAGTTTGCCACTGAAATACGATACCAAGATTGGAGTGGACGGACGCTCTTTGAGTCAGGGACAGAAACAGCGCATTCTGATAGCTCGTGCCATTTACAAAGACGCGCCGTTCTTTTTGCTGGATGAGGCAACCAATTCGTTGGATGCCACCAACGAGCGCGAAATATTGGACAACTTAAAAGAATTCCTGAAAGAGAAAACATCGGTGATTGTGGCACACCGGCTCAGTACGGTACGGGATGCGGATTGCATCGTGGTGTTGCACGAGGGAAGAGTGGTGGAAACGGGAACACATGATGAATTGATACGGATGAAAGGATATTATTATACATTAATAAAGAACCAGTTGGAATTGGGAGGATAGAAACAGATGGATGATTCGATAGAATTAAGAAGTGAGCCTATGCGCCGCATTGTAGGGAAGATGCCTCCGGCGCTGATTTGTTACGGGATTTTTGCTTTAATAGGGATTACGGGTATATTGTTTGTGTTGGCCTATACGTTGAAGTTTCCATCGCCTTCAGTTTTGGAAGGCACCATTCTGAACGAACGGGAAATTATCTTATATACTTCCGACAGGAAGGATTTGGAAAAGGTGAAAGCAGGTGCCGGTTTTGTCCTTTTAAATGGAGGCGACCGGATATATCAAGGTCGTCTGGAGGAAGATGCGACAGCCGTTTCGGTGGAGAACGGCCACTATAAAATAAGGATAGCGTGTCTTCTTCCACGGCAAATTTCACAAGGAGGTGTCTGTTATCTTTATGCTCTTGGCGACCGCGTAACTTTGGAATTTAAAGGGGAAGACATTCGGCTTTTTCATTTGCTTTTTCAGTGGTAAACAGCTCTCTACATGCGATGTTTTTAATTTTTGCCAGCACTTCCAGCACCTTTTTTTTAATCCGTTAGAGTTTAGTAGCTTACGGGTTACGGCAAAGGGTGTTGGCAGGGTGTTGGCAAAGCGATTGCCAGCACCTTTTTTGAGCATTTTTTCTTTCTATTTGTATGCTATCTTGTTTATTCCCAGCTTATAAGAAGGTAAAGTGCCGTGTATGGTACTGGTGCCTCTTTTTAGCTTATTTTGATAGAAATAGCTCCATTGTCTATAAGATAAAGATACGGAAGTAGCCGTTTGTCGCCGTTATGGCAACGGGACAGGATATGAAAGGCCTTCTCCGGTGGTTCTCCCTTTCTTGTCGGGAAAAAAACGGCTCTAATTTTTCTCTTACTCCTTTAGTAAATCCTTCGCATACAGTAAAAAGATTCTCCGAAGGCTAAAAGTTTTCTTCGTCCCACGTACGTGGGCTCGACGGTTTACATACGTGGGCTCTCCGGTTGACAATTGTGGGCTGTAGGGCCTGCGTATGTGGGACGGAAAATACTCTTAGACCGTGACACAAATAGAAGGCTATGAAGACACGTTTTTGACGTTTGTTTTCTTAATCTTATAAGGATGCTCTTCGGAAGCGGAAAGGGTGCTTCTTTCGAAGAATAAATAACATTTCTCCCTATTTATTGCCTCGCTACCACATTTTTATGCTATTTTTGCGCCTAATATACTAAGTAAAGAATAATATGTCGTGTATTTTACATATAGAAACGTCGACGGAGGTTTGTTCGGTTGCCGTAAGTGAAGACGGGCAATGCATCTTCTCGAAAGAAGATTATAAAGGACCGTCGCATGCTGTTTCGTTAGGCGTATTCGTAGAAGAAGCTTTATCTTTTGTTGAAAGTCATGGTATGCCGTTGGATGCGGTGGCTGTCAGTTGCGGTCCCGGTTCATATACCGGATTGCGTATAGGGGTATCTATGGCAAAAGGGGTGTGTTACGGACGTGACTTGAAGCTGATAGCTCTCCCTACTCCGAAAGTGATGTGTGTGCCTATCTTGTTGCAACACGATTTGCCGGAAGATGCTTTATTGTGCCCGATGATTGACGCGCGGCGCATGGAAGTGTATGCGGCGGTGTACGACCGGGCGTTGAACGTGGAACGTGAAATTGCCGCCGACATTGTAGACGAACACTCTTACTTGAACTTTTTGGAGCAACATCCTGTTTATTTCTTCGGTAACGGAGCGGCAAAATGTCGCGATAAGATAACGCATCCGAATGCTCGCTTTATTGAAGATATCTCTCCATTAGCTAAATGGATGTTCCCGTTGGCCGAAAAAGCCATGGCGGAACAGGATTTTAAGAACGTGGCTTATTTTGAACCTTTCTACCTGAAAGAGTTTGTAGCTTCCAAACCTAAGAAGTTGTTGTAGCGAGATAGAAGTTGTTAATAATTTATTTAAAATAGAATGGATACATTTTTGGATTATAATACTCAGCGAGAGAAATTGCCGCTTCCCGAGTATGGGCGGAGCATTCAGAATATGGTGGATCACGCATTGACGATTGAAGACCGTGCGGAACGCCAGCGTTGCGCCAATACAATTATCAATATTATGGGAAATATGTTCCCGCATCTGCGGGATGTGCCCGATTTTAAGCATAAATTGTGGGACCATCTGGCCATCATGTCCGGCTTTAAGTTGGATATTGACTATCCGTATGAGATTGTAAAGAAGGATTGTTTGGATGTGAAGCCTGAAAAGGTGAATTATCAAACCGGTCGTATCCGCTACCGCCATTACGGACGCTTGATTGAAGACCTTATCCAGAAAGCGGTGGAATATCCGGAAGGAGAAGAGAAAAAACAGCTCATTCGCTTGATTGCCGGTCACATGAGGAAGGATTTTATGGCTTGGAACAAGGATACGGTGGAGAATAAGAAAATAGTGGATGATATAGAGGAGTATTCTCACGGAGCCATTCATTTGGATGAGGCGGAGTTGCCCGTCGCTACCGGAGGACAAAACCAACAACGGAACTATGTTCCACGGAAGCGGATGATGAACAATAACAATGGTCAGAAACGTAAATATTAAGTTGCTCCTTCCTTTACCTTCTGAGCAAACCAATACCTTCTGAGCAAATAAACAAAATAATAACCTACAAATAATAAATCTACTACTATGGCTTCATTTGTAATTGAAGGAGGACATAAATTACAAGGTGATATATATCCTCAAGGCGCTAAAAACGAAGTGCTTCAAATATTGTGCGCTACCCTGTTGACGGCAGAAGAGGTAACCATACATAATGTACCTGATATCCTGGACGTGAATAACCTGATACAGCTTTTGCGTGAAATGGGGGTGACGGTTACAAAAAGAGGACTAGATTCGTACGCCTTCAAGGCCGATGCGGTAGATTTGGAATATATAGAGAGTGACGGGTTCCTGAAAAAATGCGCTAAGTTGAGAGGCTCGGTCATGTTGATTGGCCCGATGATAGCCCGTTTCGGCAAAGCCATGATTTCGAAGCCGGGAGGTGATAAAATAGGTCGCCGCCGGTTGGATACACACTTCCTGGGTATTCAGAAATTAGGAGCGGAGTTTCGCTATAACGCCGCAAAAGAAGCTTTTGAAATTACAGCAAAGCATCTGAAAGGTACCTATATGCTTTTGGATGAGGCCTCCGTAACCGGTACGGCCAACATTGTGATGGCTGCGGTGATGGCCGAAGGAGTCACTACCATTTACAATGCAGCTTGCGAACCTTATTTGCAACAACTCTGTAAGATGCTCAATTGCATGGGAGCTAAGATTAGCGGCATTGCTTCCAACCTTTTAACCATTGAAGGGGTGGGAGAGTTGAAGGGATGCGAACACACCGTGTTGCCGGATATGATTGAGGTAGGAAGTTTTATTGGTATGGCTGCCATGACGGGTAGCGAACTGACCATAAAGAATGTCTCTTACGAAAATCTGGGTATCATCCCCGATAGTTTCCGCCGTTTGGGTATACAGATGGAACAACGTGGAGATGATATTTTTATCCCCGAGCAGGAACATTACGAGATAGAATCGTTTATGGATGGTTCTATTATGACGATATCCGATGCGCCTTGGCCCGGCTTAACCCCCGATTTGCTGAGTGTGCTGTTGGTTGTGGCTACTCAGGCGAAAGGCAGTGTGCTGATTCATCAGAAAATGTTTGAAAGCCGTTTGTTCTTTGTGGACAAACTGATAGATATGGGAGCCCAGATAATTCTTTGCGACCCGCACCGCGCCGTGGTGATAGGGCACGACAAGAATTTCTGCTTACGCGGAGGTACAATGACTTCTCCGGACATCCGTGCCGGAATCGCTTTGCTGATTGCCGCCATGAGCGCCGAGGGTATTAGCCGTATTAATAATATTGAACAGATTGACCGCGGATATCAGGATATAGAACGCCGTTTGAACGCATTAGGCGCCGGCATCACACGTATATGATAAAGAAAGAAGAAGTATATAAGATAGGTCTGTTGACCAAACCGCATGGGGTGAAAGGGGAAATAGCCTTCTCTTTTACCGATGATGTGTTCGACAGGGTGGAGTGCGACTACCTGATTTGTTTGATGGAAGGCATTCTAATCCCTTTTTATATCGAAGAGTATCGCTTTAAGTCCGATTCGGTGGCTTTGGTGAAGTTCGAAAGGGTGGATAACGCCGAGCAAGCGCGTCGCTTCACCAATGTGGAAGTCTATTTTCCGCTAAAACTGGCCGAGGAGGCACCCGAAGGAGAATTATCATGGAACTACTTTATCGGGTTCAAGGTCAACGATGTACATTCCGGCGATTTGGGTGAAATAACGGAGGTGGACGAATCGACCATCAATACGCTTTTTGTCATCGACCATCACGGAGAGGAACTGCTGGTGCCTGCCCGGGAAGAATTTATAGTAGAAATGGATAATCAGAAGCGGAGCATGACTTTGCAACTACCTGAAGGGTTGTTGGATATGAGTCAGGCAGAGGATGTTTGATTATTTCTTTCTTAAATCGTTAAAATGAATAAAGAAAGGGGAGTCCCTTAGGGCTAAATTCGTATTTTTGTCGGATATTATCCTAAACTATGGTAAGGAAGAAAAGAAGAAAGCCGTTTTGGCATAATTTCAAGTTTAAATATAAGCTGACGATTATTAATGAAAACACGTTGGAAGAGGTGGTGGGGCTCCATGTCTCCAAACTCAACGGCGTGTCGGTGCTTCTTACCGTATTTACCCTTCTTTTTATCATTGCCGCGCTGATAGTCTCTTTTACTCCTTTGCGCAACTATTTGCCGGGTTATCTGAACAGTGATGTGCGCGAGCAAATTGTAAACAATGCATTGAGAGCCGATTCGTTGCAACAGCTGGTGGAACGCCAGAACCTTTACATTATGAATATTCAGGATATTTTTAAAGGAGAGGTGAAAGTAGACTCGGTTCATTCGCTCGACTCGTTGACGGTGGTGCGCTCGGAAGAGTTGATGGAACGTACGGCACAGGAAGAGGAGTTCAGAAAGCAGTTTGAAGAAAGCGAAAAATACAACTTAACCAATATACAGGCGGAGCCGGATGTGGACGGGCTGATTTTTTATCGTCCTACACGAGGCCTTCTGTCCTCTAACTTTAATCCGGATGAACGTCATTTCGGAGTCGATATTGCCGCCAACCCGAACGAAAGCGTGTTGGCTACCTTAGATGGTACGGTGGTGTTTGGCGGATATACCGCCGAAACGGGCTATGTGATAGGAATTCAGCATAACAGGGATTTTATTTCAGTGTATAAACATTGCGGCTCTCTGCTTAAACAGACCGGAGATAAAGTGAAAGCCGGGGAGGTGATAGCGCTAGTGGGAAATACCGGAGCGCAGACAACCGGTCCGCATTTGCACTTTGAGCTTTGGCGTAAAGGGGAAGCTTTAAATCCTGAAAAATATATTGTTTTTTAAATGAAGAAACAGATTGCAATTTTAGGTTCTACAGGTTCCATCGGAACCCAGGCACTTCAGGTGATAGAGGAACACCCTGATTTGTATGAAGCCTATGCGTTGACAGCCAACAATAAAGTAGATTTACTCATTCAGCAGGCACGTAAATTCATGCCGGAAGCTGTAGTGATTGTAAATGAAGCGAAATATCCTCAGTTAAAAGAGGCTTTGAGCGATTTGCCCATAAAGGTTTATGCCGGTGAAGAAGCGCTTTGTCAGATTGTGGAGTCGGCTCCTATCCAAATGGTGCTGACGGCCATGGTAGGTTATGCGGGTTTGCGCCCTACCATCAATGCCATTCGCGCGGGAAAAGCAATTGCCTTGGCTAATAAAGAAACGTTGGTGGTGGCCGGCGAATTGATTAACAGTTTAGCCAACCAATACCATACTCCCATACTTCCTGTCGATTCGGAACATTCGGCTGTGTTTCAATGTTTAGCCGGAGAAGTAGGGAATCCGATAGAGAAGGTTATCCTTACGGCTTCGGGCGGACCATTCCGTACCTATACCGTGGAGCAGCTGCAAACGGTAACAAAAGAGCAGGCATTGCATCATCCCAACTGGTCGATGGGCGCTAAGATTACCATCGACTCTGCATCCATGATGAATAAAGGGTTTGAGGTGATGGAGGCCAAATGGCTTTTTGGGGTTCGGCCCGACCAGATAGAAGTGGTGGTACATCCTCAGTCGGTCATTCATTCTATGGTTCAGTTTCAGGATAGTGCCGTGAAAGCGCAGTTGGGGATGCCCGATATGCGTTTGCCTATTCAATATGCCTTTTCGTATCCCGACAGGGTGAAATCGTCTTTCGAACGACTGGATTTCGCAAAGTGCACTAACCTGACTTTTGAACAGCCGGATACGAAACGTTTCCGTAATCTGGCTTTGGCTTACGAAGCGTTACGTCAGGCCGGAAACATGCCTTGTATCGTAAATGCTGCCAACGAAGTGGTGGTAGACGCTTTTCTCAACGATAAGATTAGTTTCTTGGGTATGAGTGATGTGATTGAGCAAACAATGCAGAAAGTGAGTTATATACATGTTCCTACTTACGATGATTATGTGGCAACTGATGCGGAAGCCCGTCGGATTGCCGCAGAACTTCTTCATAAGTAGAGAGTTCTTTAATTGAAAATTGAAAGTGGAAAATTGAAAATGGAGAGAGCCTTTCGAACTGAAGTGTGCTTCTTTAATTGCAATTTAGAAGAAGGGAAACTTTGGAACGCTTTCATGTGGCGGGTGAAAGAAAAAGGAGGATAATAGAGATACGCTGCGCTTGCTGAAAATAAGATTTAATGTAATCTGTGGTGAAAGAAAGAACCGTATTGAAATAAAAAATAAGTGAGTAATAATAGAAGATAAATGAAAGAAAATAGAGGAGAAATGTAGATAAGCATTGGAAGTTTCAAGAGATGTCTGTACGGTATATCTTCGACTTCCGGTTCTCAATTTTCGATAAAAACTAAAACTAAGTAAACAATGGAAACATTTTTGATTCGTGCCTTACAACTGATGATGTCCCTCTCTCTGTTGGTCATCATTCATGAAGGAGGGCATTTCCTTTTTGCGCGACTATTTAAAGTTCGAGTGGAAAAGTTCTGCTTGTTCTTTGACCCTTGGTTCACGCTATTCAAGTTTAAACCGAAAAACAGTGATACAGAATATGGATTAGGATGGCTTCCTCTTGGCGGGTATGTAAAAATCTCCGGTATGATAGACGAATCGATGGATACCGAGCAGATGAAGCAACCGGCAAAGGAGTGGGAGTTTCGCTCCAAACCTGCTTGGCAACGGTTGCTGATTATGGTAGGCGGCGTATTGTTTAATTTCCTGCTGGCATTGTTTATCTATTCAATGATTCTTTATACGTGGGGCGATTCATATTATCCTCTACAGAATATGGAGTATGGAATGAAATTCAACGAGCGGGCGAAGGAAATCGGTTTCCATGATGGAGATATTCTGCTGCGTGCCGACGAGAAAGAGTTTACCCGTTTTGGTATTGATATGTTACGTGATATTGTTGGTGCTAAGGTAGTAACGGTAGAACGCAATGGACAGGAAACTCCTGTTTATATTCCCGAAGATTTGAGCTTGTTGACTGTAGGAAATGAAAAACCGGTGTTTGTCGATTTCCTGATTCCTGCGGTAATCGATACGGTGATTCCTAATTATCCGGGTCTTGCAGCCGGACTTCAGAGAGGGGACAGTCTGGTGGCTTTGAATGGAAAAGAGTTGGGCTCGTGGAATGAATTTACGGAAACACTAGCTAATTTGAAGTATAAAGCGGGTGTTGTGCCCGATAGTGCCGATTGGCGTCAAATTACCTTGGGAATTTCCCGTGCCGGGGTAATGGATACCCTTTCTATACGTCTTGATTCTACTTTTATGGTGGGAGTTGCTCCGCGTAGCTTGGCCGAGCTCTATACGCCGAAAGAGATAGAATATGGTTTCTTTGCTTCATTCCCTGCCGGAGTGACACATGGGGTGAATGTGTTGAAAGGCTATGTCAACGATATGAAATATGTATTCTCTAAAGAAGGGGCTACCAGCTTGGGAGGTTTTGCTACCATCGGAAGTATTTTCCCCACTCAATGGGATTGGCACCGTTTCTGGGAGATGACTGCATTCCTTTCTATCATTCTGGCCTTTATGAATATTCTGCCCATCCCGGCATTAGATGGAGGACATGTTTTGTTCTTGCTCTATGAAATCATTGCCCGCCGGAAGCCGAGCGATAAGTTTATGGAACGTGCGCAGATTGTGGGAATGGTCTTGTTATTGATTCTCTTGGTTTGGGCTAATTTCAACGATATTATGAGGTTTGTGTTTTAGTGTACTTCCATTAAAGTCTGGAATGTGATATAAAGCTAGGATAGGTATAAACTTAGAAATTTACTACATGATACTAAAAGAAGTATGTCAAAACTAAAGTGCGCATCCTGAAAAATTGCAGATTGTAGTGAATCAATACAAAATAGCCATATCATTACTCAAAAATAGAGTTTGATATGGCTATTTTTATGACTGATAAGGGGTGTCAAGTTTCAGATTAAATGTTGTTCTTTCATCAACTTGAGTTTAGATATACCTCTTTTAATTCCACTAAACTATTTCTCACACTACCATACCTATCTTTCTTTTGACTAGCAGTATTAAAGTTGCTTTAAGTTAAATCTAATTTATTTTCCAATGGAAATTTGTTTGAATGGAAACTATATTATATGTTTGCAAATATTTCCAATGGAAAATAAATAGGATGCAATATGAGAAAAGAAGATTTGAAGAAAATTCGGGAGGTTTATCAATCTATTACTAAACTGGAAAATGACATTCAGACATCGTTTGGATTGAATCTCAACGAGGCGGTTATGCTCTGTAGCTTGCGCGAAAAGGAAACTCTGACATCAGGCGAACTGGCAACGGAACTATGCCTGAGTAATTCCAATGCATCAAAAGTGATAGCATCGGTGGAGAAGAAAGGATTGGTCAGGCGTAAGGTGTCTAAGGAGGACAAGCGGCAGATGTGTTTCACACTGACTGCAAAAGGCAATCGTTTTATGGAGGAGGTGAATTGCGAGGAGATTTGCCTACCCGAAGTACTTATGGACTTTATAGAGGAAGAGAAATGAAGAAGTATATAGCCGAAAACGAGAAAGACCGCTGTGTGGCATGTGGCGTGTGCGTAAAAGTATGTCCGCGCGAAGTTATCCACGTCTACAAAGGCGTATACGCTGTGGTGAATGGCGATAAATGTATTGGATGCGGACTATGCGAGAAAGCCTGCCCGGCAGGCGTCATGCATCGAATTAAGTATGAATCACCCCTAACAACAATAGAAAACAGATGAAAGCAAGAAAGAAGCGCTGGAGCGACTATTTTTGGATAGTGTCCGCTATCTATTTTACATTAGGATTTTTCAATATCGTCTTTGCTTGGTTGGGTGTTATCTGCTTCGCTATACCGTTGCTGATGGCTATCTTCGACGGAGGCAAAGGTTATTGTAATAACTACTGTGGACGTGGGCAGTTGTTTTTGCAGATAGGTAACACGCTGGGGTGGAGTCGCAAGAAGACTGCGCCGCGATGGCTATCGTCCAAGTGGTTTAGAAACGGTTTCTTACTGTTTTTTATGTTCTTCTTTATTCAAATGATTTACATTACCGTACTGGTGGCAAGGGATATGCGTGGTCTGTCGGAAAACGTTCATTTACTATGGACATTCAACGTGCCTTGGCATTGGGCCTATCCTGTCGCTGTGGAACCTTGGAAGGCGCAGTTTGCCTTCGGTCTCTACGGAATCATGCTCACCTCGCTGATAGTGGGAGTCATTTTGACGATAATCTACAAACCGCGTACATGGTGCGTTTTCTGCCCTATGGGTAATATGACACAAATGATTTGCAAACTCAAAGTAAAGGAATAACAATGGAATCAAGAAAAGAAATAGCGGCAGCAAAGAAGGCTGCCGGAACACATAACTGCGCTCAGGCGGTGGCTACCACTTATGCCGACTATATGAATATGAATGAGGAGGATGTCTCCAATATTACTTCCGCTTTCGGCACAGGCATGGGCAACATGGAAGGTACATGCGGAGCGATAGTAGGCGCAGGGGTGGTGATTGGCGCGATGGAGAAAGACCGCGTAAAGAGCCGCCAGTGTATGCGCGAATTGATAACGAAGTTTCAACAACGCAATGGTGCCACGCAGTGCAAACTTCTTAAAGGTGTGGGCACAGGCACTATGCTCCGTCACTGCAACGATTGTGTAGCGGATGCAGCAGAGTTTCTGGAAGCGTATATAGCAGGCAATTCTAATAAATAGTTAAGGATATAATCGTCCATACGGCCAAAAAAGAAAAGTGGTTTCGGTCATCAGTCATCTCTGTGGCTGAAAGGATGATACACCGTATTTAATTCTAATCATAAGGCATACATGCTGCGTCGGAATATAGTAATCCCCTTATTTAAGTCTGGAATGATTGCATTTAGGACTTGAATAAGGGGATTTTTTCTAAGGGGAATAGAGTTCCCATTTATGAGAATCGGCTATTCAGATTCTATTTTGAGACAGCCTCTTCTTAGGGGTTTTGAAGCTTTAAAAGTCGAACTTCTCTAGTTTCATCGAAGCCAATCCCTGTATTTTTGGAACTAGCGTTACAAAATGGTTCGCTTTTTCGTGCATGGCCAATACTTCTGCATTTTCCCAAGTTTCGCAAATCATCAATACATCTTTACGTGTAGCACTTTCAAAAATGTCATAAGCGATGCAGCCTTTGTCTTGTAAAGAACATGCAACTAATTCTTTGGCAGCTTCCAGTACGGCGGCACGGTTGCTGTCACTTACCTGAATAAAAACATTGAGTCTAATCATACTTGTATAAATTTTAGATTTGTGCAAATGTAGATAGATTTAAGCATTTTCAGGCATGATAAAAGGTTTATTTGAGATTCTTTTTAGCTGGAAAACAGTTTAAATGTCGGGAATAACATTTCAGCGACTCTATTTTGCAGGTCTGCAACTTTAATTTAGAAAGTCTGTTGCTATCAGCTTTCTTTGCAAACAGTAAAAGTAAAGAGAAATGAGAATTTATATTTATCAATTGCTGTTGGGTAGAGACCGTGGAAAACCTCCGGATGGATAAAACACCGAAAGAGGCTTTGATTTGTTTTTCAGAAAATAAATCGATTGTTTACTTGAGTATAAAATAATCACTAAATTCGCAAACAATGAAGAATACTAAAAAATATAAGATTTATACAGGGATATTACTATTTGATTTCCTGTTTGTTATGATATTGAGAGGAATGCAGGATATGCCTTTGTTCACTCTCTCATCTCTCGTGTTGGGAGTTGCTGTTTTAATTATATCGTTGCTTGTAGGAGCTATTTTTGATAAAATTGTTTTGGTGCTTTCGCATAAGTCCGTGGCAGATTTGAGGAAAAGTCTGTTTCCTGCATTTTTGCTTTTTACTATCCTCACGTTTCTTATCGCTTTTGTTGTATTTTATACAGGTGTGTATATTGCATACCGGTTGGATGGATGGGATACAACTCATTTCATCGATTCTATATTTCGGCAACAGGCAATTGGAGGTGTTATCTCCGTAATGATTGTAGTCCTTCTATCCATTGTTCTTTTCTTTTATACCATCTGGCGACAGGCGGTAAATAGGGAGCAGTTATTGAGAGAAGAGAACCTGAAATATCAATATCGGACTTTAAAGACTCAGGTTAATCCTCATTTTTTATTTAATAGCTTAAATGTTCTGTCAGAGATTATTTATGTGGATGTAAAGAGAGCGGATTGTTATATACAAAAGCTTTCCGGCATATATAGATATATTTTAGACCATGAAAAAACCGATTTGATTGCTTTGGAGCAGGAACTTGAATTTGTCCGGCAGTATTTCTCTCTGCAACAAGAACGCGATGAAGATAAAATTCGTTTGGAAGTTGAAGTGGAAGATGCGGAAAAGTATCAGATAGTACCTATTTCCTTGCAGATATTGGTGGAAAATGCGTTGAAGCATAATCTGGCATCGAAAGAAAATCCTTTGGAGATTAGTATTCGCAGAGAAAACGATTTTATAATTGTTTCTAACAGGATGCAACGGAAAAATAGACTGGACATTTCGCTGGGAACAGGTTTGGCCAACCTGAAAGAGCGGGTAAGGCTTATTACCGGAAAAAAGCTGATAATAAAAGAGGGGAATTCTGTATTTGAAGTTCAATTACCCATTGTTGGAATAAAAGAATGAAAGTATTAATAGTAGAAGATGAGCGTTTAGCAGCTCAAAAATTAATCCGATTGCTCGGAGAGATAGATGGTTCTATTCAGGTAGTAGATGTATTGAAGTCAGTAGAGGAGACAGTCAATTGGTTTTTGAAGAACACTGCGCCGGACTTAATCTTTATGGATATTCAGCTTGAAGACGGACTTTGTTTCGAGATTTTCGAGAATTGTCGGATAAATACTCCTGTTGTTTTTACAACAGCCTATGATGAGTATGTGCTGAAAGCCTTTAAGGTAAACAGTGTTGACTATCTGCTGAAACCTGTAGCTCTTGGTGATTTAGAGAATGCGATTCGTAAATTTAACCGTTTTTATCAAGTACGCTCGGATAAGACTGCAATGGAAACAATTGTAACGCAATGGCAACCTCAGATAAAGGAACGCTTTCTGATAAGAATAGGAGAACATTATAAATCTATTCCTGTTACGGAGATAGCTGCTTTTTATATAATGGAACGGAGCGTATTTCTATTCACGAATTCAGGTAAGAGCTACCCAATAGATTATTCATTAGACCGTATAGAACTATTGGTCGATTCGAAGATGTTTTTTCGAGTGAGCCGGAATTTTATAGTTCATTATAGTGCTATACGGGATATGATTGCTTATTCGTCCAACAGATTAAAGTTATTATTGGCTCATTGGACGGGAGCGGAAGATGTGGTGGTAAGTCGTGAGCGGGTTGCGGCATTTAAAGAGTGGATGAACAGGTAATGATGGAAATGCATGAAAAAAGGTTGTGCCAGCATTTTGACACAACCTTTTGTATTCGGTTTTAGAATCTATTCAGATTCTTATTCAAATAATCTTAAAAAAGCGCCGTCTATGATTGACGTACGCATTCGTTACTTTTTCACGCTTGTTTCAACTACTGCGATGACGCTTAAAACAGTGAAAACAGCTACGATAGCTAATAGAATTGATACTTGTGCTGTCATAATTTTAATCTTTTTACCTTTTAACTAATAATCCTATTTCAAACTTGTTACCTTTTCGTGATTCATTCATCACACTGCAAAGATACGGCGGTTTTTATTCTCTGCAAGGAAAACCATGCTGAAAAACATAAAAAGAGGCGTTTTCTTGATGTATATCAAAAAAAGCGTTTCGGGGTAACGTGAATTGGATAGTTGCATAGGGCTTGGAACGATAGAATGACTTGCAATGATGTTAGTATTCTGAATATAAAAGAGCAGAAATGCTTTTGGCTGATTGTTTGGCAATAATCAAAGGGATGTGTGTAGGAGGAGTTAAAATATAAACGGGCAGCTCTTTATTTTGAGAGCCGCCCGTTTTTACTAAGTTCTAACGAATCTAAATCAGATTCTTTTTTGATAAATCATTTTAAGAAGTGCCGTCCGATTAGGACGAGCGCTTTTTTGTTACTTCTTTGTGTTAGTTTCGACTACTGCGATGACACTTAAAACAGTGAAAACAGCTACGATAGCTAACAGAATTGATACTTGTGCTGTCATAATTTTAATCTTTTTACCTTTTAACTAATAATCCTATTTCAAACTTGTTATCCTTTTGTGATTCATTAATCACGTTGCAAATATACGGCAGTTTTCATTCTTAGCAATAGAAACTATGCTGAAAAACATAAAAACGGGCATTTTCTTGATGTATATCAAAAAGTGAGAGGTTGGTGAACAAAGGTAGCATTTCGTAGAATGGTATGAAAGGATAATATGGAGAAAATACTCATGTAAGTCGGACTTTTGGAGCTAAGGGAATAAGCTGTTTCTGATTTTAAAAATACGGAGAGTACGGAAGAACGCTTATATAAGTCCAATCGATTCAATGATTAGCTGACTGATTTTATGGAACAGGGTAGGGTATACTTCTTTTATTAAGAAATTAATATAAGCTACCTGGAATGCCAACTGACAATTTGGCTTATTAACAGACTCAGAGCTTGATAATACGTTGATTGCTGCTTCCCCGGAACTCTAAATAAGGAGAATAGAGTTCTTGGATAAAGCGTCCCTCAACCAATACATTTATATAAGGTAGTAGAGCGGCCAGTTTAGGATTGGCCTGTATCTGCTCGTAGGTGTAACCGGTATAACACCAGATGTTTTGTTGGGTCTCCTGTTTTATGCGGCGGATAAGAGATAAGAACTCTTCGGGATTGTAGAAAGGATCGCCACCGGAAAAGGTAATGCCGTCTAAGAGTGGGTTGGCATTGATTTCGGCTGTGATTCCGTCTACAATATCTTCTGTTAAAGGAGTGCCGGCCAACGGATTCCAGCTTTCCGGGTTGTGGCAACCGGGACAATGGTGGCGGCATCCGGCTAAATAAATGGAGTAGCGGATGCCGTCGCCATCGAGAATGGTTTCGGGATAAGTAAACAACAGATTCAACATGCTTATAGAGATGGTATTATCCGTGTTTTACTCTATCATGTTCTTCGGCGCGTTTGGCAGAGTTCCATGAGCTGAGGTCGCCGGTTAAATAGCCGGTGATACGACGCATACGGGTAATACGTTCGCTTTGGCAAATAGGACACCTGTCGTAGATAACGCCTTTGTAACCACATGCCTGGCATGTATCTACCGGATGATTGATAGAGCCATAGCCAATGCCTTCATCGTGCATCACTTTTACTATTTTCAAGATGGATTTCACATTCTTCTGTGCTTCTCCGTCCAGTTCCACATAAGTAATGTGTCCGCCTCGCGTGATGGCATGGAAGGGTGCTTCCCGCTTAATTTTTTCTGTAATGGTAATAGGCTCTTTTACATCTATATGGAAAGAGTTCACATAATAGTCGCGGTCTGTCACGCCCGGAATAAGCCCGTATTTACGTTTGTCCATGCGGGTAAACCGGCCGGAAAGTCCTTCTGCGGGAGTAGCCAATACGGAATAATTGAGTTCATACTTTGCTTTGTATTCGTCTACTACCTTATTCATTTCCTGTACAGCTTCGTACAATGTGTCCCATGCCTTTTGGCTATGTCCATGTCCGCATCCGTACAAAGCAACCATTGCATTGTGTCCGCCGATGAAGCCGATACCCAATGTTCCTTGGCGGAGAATGTCGCCTACCTCGTCATTCGGCTGTAAGTTTTCGCCGCCTTTCCATACATTGTTACTCAGCATGAAGGGGAATTGGCGAGCCAATGCAGAGCGTTGGTATTGGTAACGTGTATAAAGCTGTTCGGCAATCGTTTCGGCCATTTCGTGTACCGACCGGATAAATATCTCTTTTGCTTTGCTTTCAATGGCCTCTTTATTTTGCGAATCTTCGATGAGGCTTTCGGCTTTGATGCGTGCTTCAATGGCCAAGCGGGGCATGTTCATTGTGGTGAAAGACAGATTACCGCGCCCTAAGGAGTTTTTTTCTCCGGCTATGTTTTCGAATACACGGGTACGGCAACCCATTGTTGCCAGCTCGTAGTGATAACGTTTCGGGTCGTTTGCATCCCATTTTTCATGGATATTGAAAGGAGTATCTAAAAACATGAAGTTGGGAAACAGGGCTTTGGCGGTAGTTCGGCAGGCCTTCAGGAGCAAATCGAAGTTGGGGGCTTTGAATGAGATTTTGCCTTCCATGGCCGCATCGAAATCGGCTAAAGCCATTTTGTAATCTTCTTCGGTATAAGAAATCTGGTCTTTTACCTTGAATATCTGGATGGGGAATACAGGAACTTCGCCTTGGTTGCCTAATCCTTCGATGGTTGCTTTCAACAGTTCTTCAATGACCATACGGCCTTCGGCAGACGTATCGGTTCCATAGTTGATGGAACTGAATACTACTTGGTTACCTCCTCGCGAGTGCATGGTGTTCAGGTTATGGATGAAACCTTCCATTGCCTGATGTGTATCTTTACGTGTCTGTACGATAGCCTTTTCAATCACTTTATTCACTGTAGAGGCTTGTATGGAAAGACCGGCTGTTTGCAGTGCGTCGATGAGACGGTTGATTTCTTCTTTGCTGGGGCAGATGGAGCCGAGGGTGCGGGTTATAGTTTCTTTCAGGGACTTTTCTTCCACTTCCATTCCTTCTATATTTAAATAGAAAGAGAACAGGGAAGCCAAATTTTTGTAGAATGATTTGCGGACACCTTTTGCCATAAAGAAGTCGAATGCCGGAATAGCCTGTCCGCCATGCTGCTCGTTTTGGTTTGTCTGGAAAATAATAGTGGCAAGCGTTGCATAACTTTGTATGGACTGAGGAGTACGAATACTGCCGTTTTTAGTATGAAAACCGCGTTCGAATAAATCATCCAGGTCGTATTGAATACAAGTAGTGGTTTTGGTCGGATAGTAATCGAGGTCGTGAATGTGAATATCGCCGAGCTGGTGCGCTTCGGCAAAACGTTTGGGTAGCAAATACTTATAGGTATAATCCTTGGTCACTTCCGAGGCAAACGTCATCATCTGTCCGGCCGGAGTATGACTGGACATGTTAGCATTGCTCAGGTTGATATCGTTTTTGTCGATTGCTACAATACCATCCATGTTTTGTTTCAGTTGCGTTTTCTTTTCCCGTTCGGTATTCCTCCATTCCCGGTAGATGATGTATTTCTTTGCTACTTCCGGACGAATTCTCATCAACTCTTTCTCTACAAGGTCTTGAATCTCTTCCACCGAGATGGTGGGAGTGGCAAAGTTACTGATTACATTCATGGTGATGTCGGCAATCAATTTCTCGTCTTTATCGACCCCCGTAGCCAGAAAAGCTTTGGTTATGGCATTCTTTATTTTACTGATGGAAAAATCCTCCCGTTTTCCATCCCGTTTAATGATACAAAGTTCTGCATAGTTCATAATGCGTACACGAATTAAATGTTTAATAATTAATAGAAAAACGGAAAACTTGGATAGTTGTTTTCGGTAGAGCAGTTTCCCAAAAAGAAAATGAATGGATTGAATTTATTCTCCACGTTACTTCTTTATCTAGTTGCTCTTCTGCTTTAACTCCCGAAAGCAAAATCTATGTAATCCTGGTTGTGCAGCAAGTCGGTCTTCTGACTTATCTCTTCTTTGAAACGCCTTCCCACAAAGAGTTGCAGTGGCTTTATGTTTCAAGAATATGAGAATCACAGCAGCGGGTACTGTTGCCGGTTTGCACGGCATTCCCTGATTGAAAAGAGTTCTTCTTTTCTACTTGTTGACATCGCAAAGGTAATACATTCCGGTAAACTTTTGCAGGTTGATAAAGAAAAAAGTTTTCTGTTTTGGATAACTTTTTGTTTATCTCCTGTGTATCAGATAGTATAAGTTTCGAGTTTAAATCTCTTTCTTGGGGAGATGCCTGTGGGGATTCCTGCTTAGATACACGGAACTGAATAAATGTAAAAAATGGTTTGTTTATACCTTGGTTCAAGACAAAATGCAGTATATTCGTAAGCTCTTTCTTATTACAATAAGAACCTTCTTTAAGTAGGTGTGCGGTAATCAGGCTACTGGATTGTTGTTCTCGAAGATGCCCGGTTGTGCCGTATAGGGGAAATGTTATTTAGTAAAGTAAGTAAAAGGGTATTTATGAAAAACTACAGACTGCTATCTCTTTTGTTCTTTTTATTTGGCTTTTCGTTGTCTCTCCCGGCGCAAACTGATTATATTTTTCGCCATCTGGATGTAAATCTGGGGTTTCCGGAGAACCAAATCCTAAGTGTTTTTTATTTGCCTGACGGACGTTTGGGAATACGTACTACGGCTTCGTTGACCTTTTATGACGGAGGAAAGTGCGATAACTATGTTTATACTCCGCATTCGGTTTATAACTGGGATTATTCGGGAGCTTGCTGCGAGTGTATTGATGGCAACGGACTTATCTGGATGAAGAATGTAGGTACACTCTCTGTGTTCAATCTGCATAGCCTTTCTTATATAAATAATGTAGACTCGCTGTTTCGTGCCATGCATGTAACGGAGCCTGTTTCGGATTTGTATGTCGATAATAAACAGCGCTTTTGGATTGTAACGGATTCCCAGAGAGTGCTTTATTATACTCCGAAAACAGACCGCATTGTGGAAGTATGCGCTCCGGCTAACAATAACCGGAAGAACGGACAGATATGTTATGTGGCGGAATCGAATAATTTGTGCCGTATTGTATATAGTAACGGATTGATTCGCTGCTGGGATGTCAAGCAAGAACGTTTTGTTCAGCGTGAAGATTTCTTTATTCCTTATATGAAACACCGTTATAACGATGTATTCATTGTCAAGCCCATGGCGAATGGAGACACTTGGCTGATTAGTAATCAGTGCGTAGCCTATTTTGATGCGATGGAACAACAATGGACGTTGGTACCGCAGTTGGATATTCCTTCCAATGATATGTTTTGCGCGTTGGATGTAGATTCGTTGGGAAATGCTTGGGTCGGAACCTCTCGAAGCGGATTATTTGTTATCAACCGGAAAAATCTTTCGTTTCGGAAGTATAAGACCATTCCATTGTTGAACGGTTCCTCCATAGAGAACGATGTGATAAGCATTGCCATTTCTCCGCATGGAGGAAGTGTGTGGCTGGGATTATATAATAAAGGTCTTTGTTATTACCATCCCAGTTTGAATAAATTCTCTCAGATAAACAGTTCCATTATAAGCCGGATGCCGGGGAATGAGATTTGGAAGGACGATAACATACGCAGTTTGTTGGCTATGCCCGACCAAACGGTGTGGGTGGGTACACAGCACGGACTCTATTGTTATAACCCCGAAACCCAGCAAGTAACGATACCTTTTCCTAGATTGGGAGATGTGCTGTGCCGGAGATTATACCGGGATAGTAAGGGACGCGTATGGATAGGTACGTTCCAAGAGGGATTGTATTGTATCGAGGGAAAGAATATAAAGAGTTACAAACAGCCGAAACTTTCGCTTCGTTCCGATTATGAATATAATAATATACGTAATATTTTTGAAGACAAGGAGGGAAACCTGTGGGTGAGCGTTTATGGCGGGCTCTGCTTGTTCCATCCGGAAAGCGGGAAGTTTGATTTGTTGAATCTGCGCCATCCGGAGCTGAACCGTTTTAAGAAGTCGTTAATCGTTAATCAAACGCCGGAAGGGTATTTGGTAGTAGGGAGCAGTAACGGTATTTATTGTTACGACCCCCATACCGACCGGGTGTGGATTCCGGCGAATGCGATTGACCCGGACCCTTGTTTCGAACATTCGAATGATAATTATACTTGCATCTTTCCGGATACAAGAGGATTGATGTGGTTTGGCACCTATAACGGCCTGAATGTAGTGGACTTTGAACGTCAGAGAGTATATCAGCTGAACGAGAAACAGGGCATGTTCAACCATGTGGTAAAGAATGTCATAGAAGATGATAACAACGATATGTGGGTGTCGACAAGTAACGGACTCTGTAAAGTAGATGTGGAGGAGAGGGGAGACGGCACCTATGGGTTCAATATCATTTCCTTTAATAGCGGAGACGGATTGCAAGGAGGAGAATATTTTGATATGTGCGGTTGCAAGACGAATAACGGAATTATCTATTTTGGAGGGGTGAACGGTTTTGATATGTTCCAGCCGGACAATATCGTGTATAATACGTATGCGGCACAACCTATTTTTACGGGTTTCCGTTTGTTTAATACGGAGATTAAGCCGGGGGATATGTATAAGGGGCGTGTTATTATGGATAAGTCCATAGGCTATGTAAAGGAGATTGATTTGAAGTATGACGAGAACTTCTTTACCATCTCTTTTTCGGCATTGAACTTTGTGAATCCTTCTAAAACCTATTATCAGTACAAGCTGGAAGGATTTGATAAAGATTGGATAGAGTTGGCCTCCATACGCGGGAGTGGAGTAGCAACGTATAATAATCTGGCTCAGGGAACCTATGTCTTTAACGTCCGTTCGGCCAATAATGATAAAGTCTGGAACGACCAGGAAGCTGAGTTGTTGATAACGATTGCGCCTCCTTTCTGGAATACCTTGTTGGCGCGTATCTTCTATGCGCTGGTGTTGGTTGGTATGTTGACGGGCGCTTATATTTATTTGCGCAGACTGAGTAGAGTGAAGTTGCAGAAAGCGAAAGAGCAGGAAGCTATTCGCCAGAAGGAGGAACTGGAACAGATGAAATACCGCTTCTTTACAAATATCAGCCATGAGTTCCGGACTCCGTTGACGCTTATTATTACCCCTCTGGATGCCATTATTAAGAAACTGACGGATGAGAACCTGAAGAAACAACTCTCGTCTGTTTATAAGAATGCGCAGCAGATGTTGGGCTTGGTCAATCAGTTGCTCGATTTCCGGAAGTTGGAAATGAAAGGAGAAAAGCTGAATTTGCAGGCCGGCTTCGTTACGGATTTCATTTTGCCTTTATACTCTTCTTTCCAGTCTCTTGCTGAAGAAAAGCATATTGATTACATTTATGAGCCTTGCGAAGAACAGGTTTACATGTATTTTGACGGAGAGAAACTACAGAAAATAGTGAATAACCTTCTTTCCAATGCCTTTAAATTCACGCCGAACGGCGGCAGCATTAGTTTGAGAGACGGGAGAGTAGTTGAAGAGAACCGGTCTTATTTCTTTATAGAAGTTTCCGATTCCGGAGTAGGCATATCCGAGGAAGACCAGAAACACATCTTCGACCGCTTTTACCAGGTAAAGACAGCCAATAAGTCGGAAGCGGGAAGCGGCATCGGTCTCCATTTGATTCGTGAATATGTGAATCTGCATAATGGAAAGATTCGGGTAGACAGTAAACAAGGCGAAGGTTCCACGTTCTGTGTCTATATTCCGATGGATTTGAAGGTCGAAGAGGTGTCGGAAGAGGTTTCCAAACCGGCAAAAGAGACTTACAGGGAAGATAATCCGGAGGAGAATCTGCAGGAGAAGCCTGTGCGGCAAACCGTGCTAGTGGTGGAAGACAACCATGAGTTCCGAAGCTTCCTGATAGAGCAGTTGTCGGAAGACTTCCGGGTAATTGATGCGGCCGACGGTGAAGAGGGATTGCAGAAAGCAATTCAATTGGGAGCCGATTTGATAGTGAGCGATGTGATGATGCCCAAAATGGACGGATTTGAATTATGTAAGCGGATAAAAGAAAATATCCAGACCTCACATATACCTATTATATTATTGTCGGCACGCAGTACGGAGGAGGTAAAGATTAGCGGTTATGAGGCCGGTGCGGATTCGTATATAGCCAAACCTTTCAGCATTGATTTGCTGTTGACCCGTATACGGAAGTTGATAGAGCAGCAACAGAAACGCCGGGAATCTTTTAATAAGAACCTGGAAGTGGAACCCAGCAACATAACCATCACCTCCATCGACGAGCAGTTGATAAAGAGAGCGCTGGAGTGTGTAGAGAAGAATATGAATAATTGCGAGTATACGGTAGAGCAGTTGAGCTCGGATGTGGGCATGACCCGTATGAATTTGTATCGTAAATTACAAAACATTACCGGTCAGACTCCAACAGAGTTTATCCGTTCCATTCGTTTAAAGCGGGCTGCCCAGTTGTTGCAGGGAAGCCAATTGACCATTTTGCAGATATCCGATTTGGTGGGATACAATAGTTCCAGAGCTTTTTCGAAGAACTTTAAAGAAATGTTTGGCATGTTACCTTCGCAATACGCAGAGCTTCATAACGGACAGAAAAAAGAACAAAAAGAGAAATAAAAGGGAGATAAATGCCGTTTTCAGGAGGTTTGTTACAATTATGAACCTTATTTGTTACATGAGAGCGTGTTTATTAAATTGAAGTAATGTATTTTTGTTTGCGAATAAACGCTTAACCTTATAATCTATTATGAGCACTTTAACGATAACTCCCGATAGGGCCGTTGTTCGGTTCTATCAATTATACAGAGGACCGCTCTTATGTTATATTTTTTATCGTATCCGCGATTTTGATGAAGCGGAGGATATGGTACAAGATATATTTGTCCGTCTTTTGACGTATGAACTGAAACTGGATGAAAAAACGGTGAAATCCTTCCTTTTTACCATTGCCCGTAATATGGTCATTGATTATCTACGCCATTTTTATACAAAGAAAGAGAAACTTTCTTATTTGTATGATGAGATAGAGGCTGCCACAACGCATAGCGCGGATGTGGAAACCCTTTATCATGAAACCATGCAGATATATCAATCGGGTAAGCAGCAGCTTTCGCCCAAAGCGCGTAAGGTGTATGAATTAAGCTTTGAGCAGAATATGACGATTGATGAAATATCACGTAATATGTCTATTACCTATAATACCGTAGAATGCCATTTGTTTTTGGCCCGCAAGAAGGTGCGCAATTTTGTGAGACAGGCGTTAGCTGTATAATCGAAGATACTATATAATAATGTATATACACAAATGAAAGACGAATTTAATGTAAACTTGGCAGATTCACAAGCAACCGTAGTGACGCCTATCGAGGCTGAAAAATTTGATATAGAAGGCTATGCCGCTTATGCCGGCGAACTGGACGAAATTTGCAATCGTTTTTGGACAGCAGACTCCGGTGTTCTGGTTTATAGAAGAATGCGTGTAAAGGAAGTCTTTGCCGAAGACTGTTGCGATACGAAGAAATCGTTGGAGTGGCAATTGGGAGCTTTACAGCAGAGTATGAAGTTTAAGGCGGATATTCCGAACTTTCTGGAACCGTGGTATGGGTTGGGAACCGTGGCTGCAGCTTATGGTTTCGGATATCTTTGGGAAAAGGGACAGGCTCCGGCGGTGGACGGGAAGTTTGCTTCTACGGCCGAGTTGCTGGAAGCTCCTTATAAACCTGTGGCTGAAACGGAGATAGGAAAACATACCTTGGATATGGTTTCTTATTTTCTGGATAAGACCAAAGGCCGGATACCGATGTCGTATTGCGATGTACAGTCTCCGTTGAACACGCTTAGCAATATCATCGATTCCAATCAGTTTTATATGGATTTCTATCTGGACGCGGAGGCTATGCGCAAAGCCATGGATAGAACTGCGGACTTATTGATTGATTTCACCCGTGCCCAGCAGCAACTGATAGGCGACGCGTTGGTGAAACCGGGACATGGATTTGCTTCGAGCCGCCGATTCGACGGACTGGGGATGAGCGACGATACCATAACGATGCTTTCGGCCGATTTATATATGGAGCAAGCTGTGCCGGCTATGGCTAAGGTGGGAGATGCTTTTGGAGGAACCGTCTTCCATTCTTGTGGAAACTGGAGTGATAAAAAGGCGGATATTGTCTCCATTCCGCATATTCGGATGGCGGATGGCGCCTTTTCGAAAGGCACCGACCCGGGTGCCAATCCGACGGAAGGTTACGCGGATACATTTGCCGGTACGGGCGTGGTGTTGAACGCACGCATTGTGGGGGCGCCGGATTTGGTGGAAACAAAGGTGAAAGAGTTGTGGAAACCGGGTATGAAGCTGATAGTGGTTACATACAGTGAGACTCCTGAAGAACAAGAATACATCTACCATAAAATCCATGAAATATGCCGTTGAACGAGACTAAAATAGGACATTACCGTTGGCGTGTCATTGCGTTGTTGTTTTTTGCAACCACCATTAATTACATCGACCGTCAGGTGTTGGGTATGCTTAAACCCGTTATTTCTAGTGAAATCCATATTACGGAAGCCGATTACGGTTATATTGTTTCCGCTTTTCAGGCAGCTTATGCCATTGGCTTGTTGTTTGTGGGGCGTATCATCGATAAAATGGGAACTCGTATCTCTTATGCTGTTTCCATTGTGGTATGGAGCTTGGCCGGATGTTTGCATGCCGTGGTTCGCGGTCCGTTTGGATTTGGTGTAGCCCGTTTCTTTTTAGGGATTGGCGAGAGTGCCAACTTTCCGGCAGCCATTAAAGCTACCGCCGAATGGTTCCCGATAAAAGAGCGTGCGCTGGCTACGGGAATATTTAATTCGGGAAGTAATGTAGGAGCCGTTGTTTCTCCTATCATTGTTACTTTTCTAACCGTTCAGTATGGATGGCAATGTGCGTTTCTTGTTACCGGTTCGCTTGGATTTATTTGGTTGATTTGTTGGCTTTTGTTTTATAAATTGCCTCAAGACTCCCGAAAACTGAGCCGGGCGGAATATGCGTACATCACGCAAGATGATAAAGAAAATAGAGTGAAGCTGGATAAGTTCGGAGAGCCGGAGCAGGTAAAGGATAAAATTAATTGGTGGGAGTTGATAAAAGAACGGAGTACCATTGGTATCTGTCTTTCCCGTTTTGTCTGTGATTGGGTATGGTGGTTCTTCCTTTTCTGGACTCCCGACTTTATGGAAAAGAGCTATGGAGTGAATATACAGCAAATGGTTCTTCCGCTGATTGTGATTTACACGTTCTCTTCATTCGGAGGAATAGCCGGAGGATACCTTTCTTCCAAACTTATCAATTTAGGACATAATGTTAGTTTCTCCCGCAAAGCGGCTTTATTAACTTGTGCTTTGTTGGTGGTGCCAGTGGTACTTATTCCGGGAATAAATTCATTATGGGTTTCCATTGGAATTATAAGCCTTGCTTGTTTCGCGCATCAAGGTTGGGCATCCAACATCTATACGCTGGTTTCGGATTATTATCCTAATAACAGAGTGGCTACGATGACGTCTATGGCTGGGTTTACCGGTTCTATCGGCGGTGTGCTGGCTGCCTCGTTTGTAGGAAATATCCTTCAGATTACCGGAAGTTATTTTGTGGTATTCCTTATTGCCGGAATGGCTTATGTGGTGGCGTGGCTCTGTCTGCAACTGTTTTTGCCGCGCGTAGCCGAAGTTAAATCGTAAAGCCGCCTCGGTAAGAACCTGATTTATTGCCCGTAACAAGCCGGGATGCAAACATATAAATGTATCCTATATTAGGAGATGCTTTTCTCCTAATATAGGATACATTTTTTCTCTTAATATGTGGAGCAGACCGTATCTTAATATAAGAGACAAATAACCTTTCTTCGTGCAGCTTTGTTGTTTGCGCTTTATATCTCTGTTCGTTGGCTCGTTGATGTGGGGCTGGTAGCGTTCGTGTCGTGTTATCTTGCTTTCATTTGACGGTAGTCACGTTTTCGTATCCATAAGAACATGGTTTTACATTAAAAATAATATTAAAGGGAATCCGTTTGGCTTTTCCGTTTGTAGGTGTTTTTTTATTTGATGTCCTGTTTTTCAAGCATTTAATTAATTCTCTATCTCCAATAGCCTTTGTATAGTTTGCTACCAATGATAGCAAGTCTGTCATAAGAGCGTAATTCCTTAGAATTCTTTTGATTCATGGAAATGTGGCTGAGATAACTTTTAGAAACAGTTTGTTTAGCAATTCGTAAATAATATGAATGCTTGGCGCTTTTCATACGTAGATGCTTTTTTCTTTTCTACCTTTGCTGCAATAAATTAAGAACTCTCTATATAGAATTGAACCGTTTGTGGCATGCGGTACAGTTTTCGCCGTTGACCGATGGGTCTCTCTTATCGTATGGGGTGAACAAATGTATGTTTGTTGCTTCAATTGCGGGATGCGCTTCTGTTCTATATGGAATGATAAATAAGGAATGAAATGGAGAAAAAGATGAAATATTTGTTTATCGCTCTTTTTTGTATGAGTACGCCTTTGTTGGCGCAAACCTATAAAGAAACTGTAGAGAAGGCCTTTGCCATGGCCGAAAAGGATAGTTTGGTACAAGCCGAAGCACTGTTTAAAGAAGCGCTGAAGCTAGGTCCGTCGCATGCTTACAATGCCATTATTTTTTCCCGGTTGGGTACTATACAACAACGTCTGAACCGACCCGACGACGCATTGCAATCTTATGCCTATTCGTTGAATATAGCTCCTAAATCCGTACAGACCCTATTGAGCCGCGGTGCTTTGTATCTGGAGATGGAAAACCCGGACCGGGCTTATGTGGATTATAGTGAAGTGCTCGATTTGGAGCCCAAGAATACGGAAGCCTTACTGTTTCGTGCCTACATCTCTATGAAAAAACGGGATTATAAGGCGGCTCGTCTTGATTATACGAACTTGTTGATAGTTGAACCGGGGCACTATAACGGATTGTTGGGTATGGCTTTGCTGAATCAAAAGGAGAAACGGTATAAAGAAGCGCTCGAAAATTATACGAAGCTGGTAGACACTTATCCGGAGGATGCTTCTTTATATGTGGCCCGTGCTGAGTTGGAGCAGGAAATGGATAGCTGGGAACTGGCTTTGCTCGATATGGATGAGGCTATTCGCCTGAATCCGTCGTCAGCGGAGAGTTATGTAACACGTGCTACTATTTATTTACATTTAAAGAAGAAAACCCAGGCTCATTCCGATTTGGAAAAAGCCGTAGCAGCCGGTGCCTCACGTGGCTCATTGCAAGATTTATTTAAACAGTGCAAGTAATTCTTCGCTCGGCTTCTTCTTCATCTAATGGAAAATTGAAAGCTTTTTAAGTGGAGAGTTGAGAGTGGAGAGTTGAGAGTTATCTAATGGAAAATGAAGAGAACCTTTCGGGATGAAACGCACTTGTTTAATTGTAAATTGAAAGGGAAAGAATAATCTTTCGAAATGAAGCGTATGCCTTTAATTGAGAATTAAACGTGGTAAAGCGATGAATCACAAGTAAATACCCTTCACTCCTTTTTGTTTTTCATTCGTTATTATCAGCTATCACTTTCAATTTTCCATTAGATAACTCTCAACTCTCCACTCTCAACTCTCCACTTAATAAGTAAGGTTTAGTTTTGATGTTTCTTTATCAGTTTTACAAAACCTTCGCCGTATGCCTCTTTTTTGTATGTACCAATGCCGCTAATCTCTCCGAAAGCTTCCACTGTAGTAGGGCGTATGCTGGACAATAAATGTAATACCTTATCGCTTAGGATAATATAAGCCGGAACTTTCTTTTCATCGGCCAATTGTTTGCGGTAAGCACGTAACGTTTCGAATAGGTTTTCGTCTTCCTCCTCTTGTGAAAGAGAGATGAGGCGAGGGCTTTCAGCTTCCGCTTTTTTCTTTCTTCCTCTTTGTTTCGGAGCTACTTCTTCTGGTTTGATAACAACAAGCGGAGCCTTTTCCATTCCGAAAAGTACTTTTTTTCCGCTTTCCGTAATTTTTAGATGGTTATCCTCATTGTACGCAATTTCGAAATACCCCAGTTGCAACATTTGCAGCAGAAAGTCCTGCCAATCGCGGGCCGGCACCTCCCTTCCGGCTCCGAAGGTTCTGAGTTTGTCGAATTGTTTCTTTACAATCTCGGGGGTATAGTTACCACGAAGTACATCGACTAACAGACGTGTGCTGATTTGTTCGCTGGCGCGTACAATAGCACTTAAGGCCTTTTGCACCAGTATGGTGCCGTCGAAATGCTCCGGCGGGTTTTTGCACACGTCGCAGTTTCCACAGTTATGTTCCATATTCTCACCGAAATAGTTGAGCAAGATTCTGCGTCGGCAGATGTCCGCCTCGGCATATTGTTGCATCCGGTGTAACTTATCGAAATTCATAGCCTGTTGTCCGCTGTCGTGGGCAAATTTGGAAAGTAACACAATGTCGCCTAACGAATAGAACAGTAACGTATCACTGGGTAAGCCATCTCTTCCGGCACGTCCTATTTCTTGGTAAAAGTTCTCGATACTTTTCGGCAAATTAGAGTGGATAACCCATCGTACGTTCGATTTGTCGATACCCATTCCAAAAGCAATGGTAGCACAAACCACCTGTACCCGGTCGTTGATAAAATCTTCTTGCGCTTTATTGCGCGCCGCGGCACTGAGTCCGGCATGATAAACGGCTGTATTGATATGATGCTTTTGTAAAGTAAGCGCCATACTTTCGGCCTTGTTTCGGCTCATGCAGTAAATAATGCCGCATTGGCCCCTATGCGAATCGATGAAATTCAGTATCGTCTTGTTTTTTTCCGCTTGTTGATATCCTCTTTTTACAGTCAGGCTTAAATTAGGCCGGTCGAATGAAGAAATAAAAGTACGCGGATTTTTCAAGTCCAGTTGTTTGAGAATATCTTCCCGGGTTATTTTGTCGGCGGTGGCGGTCAATGCTATGATTGGTACTCCCGGGAAACTTTGCCGTAACGTATGCAGTTGTGTATATTCCGGACGGAAATCGTGCCCCCATTGGGAAATGCAATGTGCTTCATCAATGGCAAATAGTGAAACTGTCATATCTTTTAGAAGAAAATGAATCTCACTTATCAGTTTTTCCGGTGAAATATACAACAGTTTTATTTTCCCTTGAATGCAATCCCGTCGTATATCCCAGTTCTCCGTCTCGCTATGACTGCTGTTTAATGCGCCGGCCGGAATACCGTTGGCTCTCAATGCTTCCACCTGGTCTTTCATCAAAGAAATTAACGGTGAGATAACGACGGCGGTTCCTTCCATTAAAAGAGCCGGGATTTGATAACAGATAGATTTTCCTCCTCCGGTAGGCATGAGTACGAGCGTATCTTTTTTTTCCAAAACGTGCCGGATGATTTCTTGCTGAAGAGGACGAAAAGAATCATATCCGAAATATTTTTTTAATGTTTGTAGCATACTGATTTTTTTATCTTCATGTTGCAAAGATAGATATTTGTGAGATTAGAGATACTTCTTTTTACAAGATAAAAACGAAAAAACTTTAGGTCTGACACTACTGTATGTATAATTTTTGTTAGAAGGGTATACTATTTAGGGTTGTTTTAGCAAAAAAACATTAAACGAGTAAGGAAATATCAAAAAAAAAAACGTTATTTGTATAAATAATTGCTTTAAAAAACTCTACGAACACTATGACAATGACAATGAAAAATCAAGAAACAGCGAAAGAAGAGACAAAGAAGCCTTATAACATTAGGCCTGTCAAAGAAAAAGCTGCCGCTTATCGCTCTTTAATCAGAGCTGAACTGGCAGATGAGTTGTACGACAAAATTATCGATATTGTCGTATCGAATAAAAAGTACAAAGATCCGGACTATTCGGCTAAGCAATTGGCTATCGATTTGAAGACGAATACCCGTTATCTTTCTGCAGTAATTAACTCTCGTTTTGGGATGAATTATTCATGCCTGGTAAATGAGTATCGTGTACGGGAAGCTGCCCATCTGTTAACAGACAGACGTTTCTTAAACAAGAACGTGGAAGAAATCAGCTTGATGGTTGGTTTTGCAAACAGACAGTCATTCTACGCGGCATTTTATAAGTTAAAAGGGGAAACTCCGAAGGCTTATCGTTCCAGAATTCTAGAACGCAACAAGTAGTAAATTACCAAATACTTAGAAAGAAAGGGGCATGTGGAAGAATATGCCCCTTTTTTTAGTGAACCACGACAAACCTTAAATATATGATGAAAACGAAATTAATTCAAATGACAATGGTGGCAACTATGTTGACTTCATGCGGAATGTCTAAAACGGAGGTTTCGCAAACGGATGACTTTGATTATACAGTGGAGCAATTTGCGGATTTGCAGATTCTCAGGTATAAAGTGACAGACTTCGAAAACCTTTCTCTAAAACAGAAAGAATTGGTTTATTACCTTTCACAAGCTGCATTGGAAGGACGCGACATCTTATTCGACCAAAACGGAAAGTATAATCTGACCATCCGTAAAATGTTGGAAACCGTTTATACAGATTATCAAGGAGATAAGACGGATACGAACTTTGTCAATATGGAAACGTACCTGAAACGGGTATGGTTCTCCAATGGAATTCATCATCATTATGCTTCGGATAAGTTTGTTCCGGGGTTTACTCAGGAATTCTTTAAGAAAGCCTTGCAAAGTGTCGACTCGGCTAAGTTGCCTTTAGCGGAAGGACAAACATTGGACCAGTTGTGTGATGAAATATTTCCGGTTATATTCGACCCGAAAGTAATGCCTAAACGGGTGAATCAGGCCGATGGAGAGGATTTGGTTTTAACGTCTGCATCGAACTATTACGAAGGCGTTACACAGAAAGAAGCGGAGGCTTTTTATAATGCCATGAAGAATCCGAACGATACCATGCCGGTTATGTTTGGTATGAACAGCCGATTGGTCAAAGAGAACGGAAAGATATATGAAAAAGTCTGGAAAGTAGGCGGATTATACGGTGCGGCTATAGAGAAGATTGTCTATTGGTTGCGAATGGCTTCTACTGTAGCCGAGACCGGCGAACAAACGGCTGCTATTGAGAAGCTGATACAGTTCTATACAGATGGTGACTTGAAGACATTTGATGAATACGCTATACTTTGGGTGAAAGACTTGAATTCGAGAGTGGATTTTGTCAATGGTTTCACGGAAAGTTATGGTGACCCGTTGGGAATGAAAGCCAGTTGGGAATCTATCGTTAATTTTAAAGATGTAGAGGCTACTCATCGTGCTGAAACACTGAGCAAAAATGCGCAATGGTTTGAGAGTCATTCGCCGGTAGAAAACCGTTTCAAGAAAGAAAAGGTGAAAGGTGTTTCGGCGAAAGTGATTACGGCGGCGATGTTAGGCGGCGATTTATATCCCTCAACAGCTATCGGCATCAACTTGCCTAACTCCAATTGGATACGTAGCGTGCATGGTTCCAAATCGGTTACCATTGGTAACTTGACAGACGCTTATAATAAGGCAGCTCACGGAAACGGCTTCAATGAAGAGTTCGTTTACAGTCAGGCTGAAAGAGATTTATTGGACAAATATGCCGATTTAACCGGTGATTTGCATACCGACTTGCACGAGTGTTTGGGACATGGTTCCGGGCAATTGCTTCCGGGAGTGGACCAGGATGCCTTAAAGGCTTATGGCTCAACCGTTGAAGAGGCACGTGCCGATTTGTTCGGACTCTATTATCTGGCGGATGCCAAAATGGTGGAATTGGGATTAACTCCTAATGAAGAAGCCTATAAAGCTGAATATTATACTTACATGATGAATGGTTTGATGACGCAACTTGTACGCATTGAACTGGGTAATAATGTAGAAGAGGCTCACATGCGCAACCGGCAGTTAATTGCTCGCTGGGCTTATGAAAAAGGAAAAGCGGAAAACGTGGTGGAATTGGTGAAGAAAGACGGTAAGACTTACGTGAAGGTGAATGATTATGAGAAACTGCGTGGACTGTTTGGACAATTATTAGCCGAGATACAGCGGATAAAATCGGAAGGTGACTTTGCTGCTGCCCGCCAGTTGGTAGAAGATTATGCGGTGAAAGTAGACCCTGAATTGCATGAAGAGGTATTGGCCCGTTATGAAAAGTTGCATTTGTCTCCTTATAAAGGATTCGTTAATCCTGTATATGAAGCTGTCACAAACGATGCGGGAGAGATTACCGATGTGAAGATTTCCTATACGGAAGGTTATGCGGAACAAATGCTGCGTTATAGCAGAGAACACGCTAACTTGCCTTATCGTAACGAATAACCGTTCTTTTTGGAGATTGTTGCAAAAGTGTGAGTATTCTATCTTTGTTCTAAAACGTGAGGGTACGGGGTTAAATCCGGAACATGAAAGAACGTTGGTTTTGTTTTAATGATAGATTGATTCACTTTTGCAACAATTTCTTGTTAATTATTTAAATAGCTTTGCGCTTGCAACGCTAAAAGACCGGATATGGCATCTGGTGGATTTGCATTAAAAACTATTCTAATTGAAAACTTCTGATGGAGATGGACTTACAAGAACAATTGAAAGATATGAAGACTCAGTTCCGTTTGGCGATGAACGGTACCGTTTCTAAAAGTATGCGCGAGAAAGGATTGGATTATAAGCTTAACTTCGGCGTAGAGTTGCCTCGTTTGAGAGAAATTGCTACCCGCTATCCTAAAAATCATCAATTGGCGCAAGCTTTGTGGAAGGAAAACGTGCGTGAGTCGAAAATTCTTGCGGCAATGTTGCAGCCGGTGGAGAGCTTTATTCCGGAGTTGGCTGATATTTGGGTAGAAGATATGTGTTATCCGGAGATAGCCGAACTTACCTGCATGAATCTATTCCAGTATTTACCTTATGCATCTCAAAAAGGTTTTGAATGGATTGCGGATGAACGGCCCTATTTTCAAGCCTGTGGCTATCTTATTCTTGCCCGGTTATTTTCTAAAGGAATGATATTGAATGAACGTTCGGAAAATGAATATTTAGACCAAGTGGTGGCAGCCGTACAATCGCCCGCCTCTTTTCAGCAGCGTGCCGCTTATACATCCGTTTTAAAATATATGCACCAGGGAAAAGAACAGGGAAAGAAAGCTCTGAAAGCCTTCTCCGTTTTAAAAACTTCCGACCAGCCGGAATGGAAAGCTCTTTATGAAGAAATAAAAGCAGAGGCGGAAGAGGTTTTCTAGCCGTCAGTTTACCATTAAAGTAAGGAAAAATCGAAGAATTCCGTAAAAGGGATTAGAAAGCTTATTACAGATAGTCGGATGAATTTTTGTATGTTTCTTTTCTGTTTCAGCAAAAAAGACTTAACTTTGTTCGCATAACTATATACTTTAGTGTGACGTGGATAATGTAAAAGATACGGTAAGACAGATATTTACGGAATATCTGCGGGTGAACAAGCATCGTAAGACGCCTGAACGCTATGCCATATTGGATGCTATCTATTCGATAGACGGGCATTTCGATATAGATACGTTATACGGTCAAATGATGAATGAGGAAAAATTCAGAGTGAGCCGTGCCACGTTATATAATACTATTATTTTATTATTAGATGCGAAGCTGATTATTAAACACCTCTTCGGCAATACTTCGCAATACGAAAAATCTTATAATATCGAAACCCATCATCATTTGATTTGTACTGTCTGCGGAAAAGTATCCGAGTTTCAGAATGATGATTTAAAACAAGCGATAGCCAATACACACATGAAGAAGTTTCAAATGTCGCATTACTCCTTATATATATATGGTACGTGCGCGAAGTGTGTGGCACAAAAGAAAAGACAAAGGAAAAATAAACAATTATAAAAAGAAAAAACATGAAAGTAGATGTCTTGTTGGGACTCCAGTGGGGAGATGAAGGCAAAGGTAAGGTTGTCGATGTTTTAACCCCGAATTATGATGTGGTTGCTCGTTTTCAGGGCGGCCCGAATGCCGGCCATACGTTAGAATTTGAAGGACAGAAATATGTGCTTCGTTCTATTCCTTCCGGAATATTCCAAGGCGACAAAGTCAATATTATTGGTAATGGCGTAGTGTTAGACCCGGCTCTTTTCAAAGCTGAAGCAGAAGCGTTGGAAGCTTCCGGCCATAATTTGAAGGAAAGACTGCATATCTCCAAGAAAGCACATCTGATTTTGCCTACACACCGTATTCTGGATGCGGCATACGAAGCGGCAAAAGGGGATGCGAAAGTAGGAACTACAGGAAAGGGTATCGGCCCCACTTATACCGATAAAGTAAGCCGTAACGGAGTGCGTGTAGGAGATATTCTTCATAACTTTGAAGAAATTTACGCCAAAGCGAAAGCACGCCATGAGCAAATCTTGAAAAGCTTGAATTATGAATATGATATCACCGAATTGGAAAAGGCCTGGATGGAGGGTATCGAATACCTCAAACAGTTCCATTTGGTAGATAGCGAACATGAAATCAATCAGTTATTGAAAGCGGAAAAGAGTGTGCTCTGCGAAGGTGCACAGGGTACGATGCTGGATGTTGATTTCGGTTCGTATCCGTTTGTCACCTCTTCGAATACCGTATGTGCAGGAGCTTGTATCGGTTTAGGAGTAGGCCCGAATAAAATCGGTGAAGTATATGGTATCATGAAAGCCTATTGCACCCGCGTAGGAAGTGGCCCGTTCCCTACCGAACTGTTCGATGAAACAGGCAAGCGTATCCGTGACTTGGGACATGAATATGGTGCGGTAACCGGACGTGAACGTCGTTGCGGCTGGATAGACCTCGTTGCACTGAAGTATTCTATCATGGTGAATGGTGTAACACAGCTGATTATGATGAAAAGCGATGTGTTAGACGACTTTGACACCATTAAGGCATGTATCGCGTATAAAGTAAACGGTGAGGAGATAGATTATTTCCCATACGATATCAATGAAGGGATAGAACCTATTTATGCCGAATTGCCGGGTTGGAAAACGGATATGACGAAGATGACCAGCGAAGATGAATTCCCTGAAGAATTTAAAGCTTACATTACTTTCTTGGAGAATGAACTGGAAACACCTATCAAGATTGTTTCTGTGGGCCCGGACCGTGACCAGACGATTGTTCGCTATACGGAAGATTAATTAAATAGCTGTATTCCGATACAGTGAAGTGGATAAGAAAGGGCTCTTTCAAAAGTTGGATGCTTTGTATCCGTTGTGGAGGCAGGAACGTGCCGGGCGGATAAATTGACAAAGCTCTTCTTTTGACAGAGCCCTTTCCTTGTTTTATAAAACCTAAATATCTATCCTATGAAAACACTTCTTTTATCTCTCTCTTTTTTAATAACCTTTTCCCTCTTTGCCCAAACGCCTTATACGCCTACGGCGGAAAATCTGAAAGCACGCGAGGAGTTCAGAGACGGCAAGTTCGGTATCTTTCTTCATTGGGGGCTCTATAGTATGCTGGCTACCGGAGAATGGACGATGACGAATAACAATCTGAATTATAAAGAGTATGCCAAACTGGCCGGCGGCTTTTACCCTTCCAAGTTTAATGCGGCGGAGTGGGTGGCAGCCATTAAAGCATCCGGTGCCACCTATATTTGCTTTACCACCCGGCATCACGAAGGATTCTCTATGTTCAAGAGTCAGTATACGGATTACAATATAGTGGGTGCCACTCCTTTTCGTCGGGATATTGTGAAAGAATTGGCCGATGAATGCCATAAGCAAGGTATCCGCCTACATTTCTACTATTCACATATCGACTGGTATCGGGAAGATTGTCCGTGGGGACGGACAGGCAGGGGAACCGGACGTCCTAACCCCAAGGGAAACTGGGCTTCTTATTATCAGTTTATGAATAACCAGTTGACGGAGTTGTTGACCAACTACGGTCCGGTAGGGGCCATCTGGTTTGATGGGGTATGGGACCAGGATGCAAATCCGGATTTTGATTGGCAGCTTGACGAACAATATGCATTGATACACCGTTTGCAACCCTCTTGCTTGGTCGGTAACAACCATCATCATACTCCTTTCCCCGGCGAAGATATACAGATATTTGAACGGGATTTGCCGGGCGAGAATAAAGCGGGACTTTCCGGACAAGACATCAGTCGTTTGCCTTTGGAAACTTGCGAGACCATGAATGGGATGTGGGGCTATAAAATTACGGACCAGAATTATAAGTCGACCACTACTTTGATACATTACTTGGTGAATGCTGCGGGGAAAAACGCGAACCTGTTGATGAATATCGGTCCTCAGCCCAATGGAGAGTTGCCGGCAGTGGCTCTGCAACGTTTGAAGGAGGTAGGAGAGTGGATGAAACAGTACGGCGAAACTATCTATGGAACAAGAGGAGGCTTGGTTGCTCCCCATCATTGGGGCGTTACCACTCAGAAAGGGAACACTCTCTATGTACACATTCTGAATTACGCTGATAAAGAACTGGCTTTGCCGCTTCAGGGACGGAAAGTAAAGAAGGCGGTGGTTTATAAAGATAAATCGCCCGTACGTTTCTTGCGCAGCCGCGATGGAGTGGTATTGCAGCTATCCGAGGTTCCTTCCGGTCCGGATTATATAATAGAGCTTACATTAGATTAGGCTTTAGTCAAAACTTCATAAAAATAGGAGTAGGAAAGAGGCGTCATTTTTCTTTCTTGCTATATTTGGCATGTAATTTGTATAACAGGTAGAAGATTAAACATTTAAAAGAATAAAACGATGGCAACTTATTGGATATTATTTATTGGAATCGCCGTAATTAGTTATGCTGTGCAGGCAAGCTTGCAAAGTAAATTCAAGAAATACTCGAAGATGCCTTTGCCTAATGGCATGACAGGCCGGGATGTGGCTGTGAAAATGCTGCATGACAATGGAATAGACGATGTAAAAGTAATTAGTACGTCGGGTATGCTGACCGACCATTATAACCCTGCAAATAAAACAGTGAATCTGAGTCAGGGAGTATATGGCAGTTGTAGTATTGCCGCTGCGGCGGTGGCTGCGCATGAGTGCGGACACGCTGTGCAGCATGCAAAAGCTTACGCTCCGTTGAAAATGCGTTCGGCTTTAGTGCCAATAGTTCAGTTCTCCTCTTCCATTATGACATGGGTATTGTTGGGCGGTATCATTATGATACGTACTTTCCCACATCTGTTATTGGCGGGTATCTGTCTTTTTGCCGTAACCACCCTGTTCAGTTTCATCACTTTGCCGGTAGAGATTGATGCCAGTCGCCGTGCATTGGCGTGGTTGAGTAATGCAGGCATTACCAATTCGTATAATCATAATCAGGCAAAAGATGCGTTAAAGTCGGCCGCTTACACCTATGTGGTGGCTGCGTTAAGCTCTTTGGCTACGTTGGTTTATTATATATCCATTTATATGGGTCGGAGGGATTAAGGCAACTTGCCTTTCGCTCTTCGTAAGGAAATATTTTTCATACTGCTTCCCCTGTTCTGATACCGTTGGTATAGCGGCTTCTGAGCAGGGGAAGTTTTTTATTTAAGTTGAGAGTTCTTTAATTGAAAATTGAAAGTTGAAAGTTGAAAATGAGAAGGCTTCCACAAATCTAGCTAATTTCACTCCATACGCCAACTTCACTCCATACGCCAACTTCACTCCATAGCTAACTTCACCCCATACGCTAACAAATGGTTTACTTCCTGCTTTCTTTCTTTGATTTACTAAATTTATATTCTCTATTTTTATCTGTAAATTCTATACAACGAATCTAAGATAGTTAATTTCACTCCGCAGGCTTGGCTAATCTCACTTCACAGGCTTGGCTAATCTCACTTCACAGGCTTGGCTAATCTCATTTCACAAGTTTGGCTAATTTTACTTCACAGGCTTGACTAACTTCACTTCGCAGGCTTGGCCAACTTTATTCCGCAGGCCTGACTAATACCCCTTCCGTACGCCTATCAATCCGGCTCCGTACGCCATCTCTATTCCGTACCTGTTTAATCCTATTTCTGTCCAATCCGACTCCGGTTTGTTTGATGTGTTTGCCTGTTTATTCCGGCTTTGATAACGCCTCTGCCTCTTGGAGAGAGGAGACCTGAGTACAGGTATCTTTTCCATCCGTTTGGTTCCTGTTTATTTGGAAATCTTTGTTTTTCTTCGTATCTTTACTTATCTGTTCTTTACCATGCCTCTTGGCCTTCCTTTTCAGGCATATTTTAATACACTACGTCTTTTTATCAAATGCAGTACGTCTACCAGTAGGATGTACTACGTCTTCAGGCCAAATGCTGTACGTCTTTCGCCGTACACGTCCTTATGTTTTCCCTTATCTATAAGGTTCTTCTTCCTTGCCTTCTTATATCTTTTTCCTTAGTTTCCTATATGAATTAGGAAAAGATAAAGCATCAACGGGAAAAAGAGTACGGGCTTTTAATGAATCTATTTCACATAGAAGTGCGAATGCTTTCCGTCTAATTTCAGGTAAAGAGTTTGCGTTCCATCTATCTGGTGGTAAGAGTCTCCCTTCTGGTAGCAGTAGTTCCAACAGACTTTCTGTGGATTGAAGATGATTTCGTAATTATCTGCGTCCGGCATGGGCCAGTTTAGTTGACCGGATTTATCTTGTTCGGTACTACAAAGCAAATGGGCCCGGTTGTTCTGTATCTGGTATAGAAACTGACGAAAGTAAATAGCCGAAGCATTGCAGGAACACAGATAGTACTTGTTTCCGGATTCGTCTTTCAAGGGGTATATCTTTTCAATTTTATCTTCTCCTATGCTCCCAATTAGTTGTACATTGAAACCGCCTTGGATATTGCGGAAAAGTAGAAAAGAGTAGAGCGGATTGATTTGCGACCATTCGGGGAAATAGAGGATACCGGCTTCTCCGTCGGGTGTACGGATGTCGGTGAGGAATGTCAGGTTGGGGCATAGCCGGGCAGCTTGTTCCAGATATCTGAAAAAGAATGTTTGACCGGAATTATTCGGGTTGCTTCCGTGGCTATACAGGTAACCTTGTTCAAAAGCCATCAGCTTTAAGGCGTTGTTTACCTCTTCGATAGGATAGAAGAGCTGTTTGCCCGTAGCATATTGCTGAAGTTTCGCAATACTCTTTCCTACGAGTGCAACTCCTTCCTCTTCTGAACCATGTATGTAAATGCGGGCGATACCATATTGTATAAGTGAGTCGAAGTATACTTTCAGGTCGTAAGGCGCATCGGCCTGATAGGTTCCGGGGACATCGGTAATGGAGGCTGTCTTCCTTCCCGGATTCCCTTTTCCGCAGGAAAGGAGTTGAAATACAGCGATGAAGAGTAAGCTGTAAAGGAGTTGCTTTTTATATTTAATCATCATGGTAGGAGGCTACTTTTTGTCTGTGTTCTAATATAACAGTCATATTCTTTAAAGCCCAATCGACTAAAGATTCAATGTGTGGCATCAGACTGTGCCCGGTTTCAGTCAGCTCGTATTCTACACGGGGAGGAACCTCGGCATATACTTTCCGTTTAATGAGCCGGTCTTCTTCTAAAGCCCGAAGTGTAACAGTCAGCATGCGCTGGGAAATATCGGCTATGCTTTTATGGATGTCGCTAAAGCGCATGACGCCATTTGCATTTAAAGAGATAAGCACCAGCATAGACCATTTGTCGCCTAAGCGGCTTAACACATCCCGGATGGGACAATTTTCCGTGTGATGAAAGTTTTTCATTCTTTAACTTATTCTATTCGCTTGAACATCAACAATGGTTACATCGTTGTTCGTTTATTACGGAGAGGTGCCTTCTTGCTTAAAATGAAGAAGATACCTACCTTCGCCGTACAAAGGTAATAAACTTACGAAAAATAACTATTGTTGTACTTAAACATTTTGAATTATGGCAAAGAAAGTAGCAGTTTTAGCAGTGAATCCGGTAAATGGATGTGGATTGTTCCAGTATTTGGAAGCGTTCTTCGAGAATGGCATCTCTTATAAGGTGTATGCAGTAGCCAATGAGAAAGAGATTAAAACGAATTCAGGCATTACGCTTCTGGCAGATGATGTGATTGCCAATCTGAAGGGACATGAAGGAGAATTCGATGCGCTTGTCTTTTCGTGCGGAGATGCCGTACCGGTATTTGCCCAGCATGCCGGAGAACCCTATAATGTAATGTTGTTTGAGGTGATTAAGGCGTTTGCAGAGAAAGGTAAAATAATGATTGGCCATTGTGCGGCTGCCATGATGTTTGATATGGCGGGCGTGACGAAAGGAAAGAGGCTTGCCGTTCATCCGTTGGCAAAAGCGGCTATCAAATTGGGTGAAGCGACGGATGCTCCTTCTGAAATAGACGGAAACTTCTATACGGCTCAGGATGAAAATAGTGTTTGGACGATGATGCCGGAAGTAGTTGAGGCTTTGAAGTAGGTTACGGAAGTTTTGGCTTGTTTCGTAGTCACATGGTTGCAGACGAAGCTTTTAACGATGCGGAGTGAAAAGAAGGGGCTGTCCAAAAAGTCGGATAGCCCCTTACTGTTACTTGATGCGGTTTACTAAAAGGAGCACAACGGCTTCTTCTCTTCGTATTGTCATACCCCACTATTTGATGCGGTTTACCAGATGGGCGGGCAATACCGGCATGGCGCCATGTTGTGTGCAGACGTAAGCCGATACGCTGACAGCCAGTTGGTGCGCCTCCGGGATGGGTAATCCTTTGATGAGGCCCGAAATGAAAGCGGCAGTAAACGAGTCGCCTGCGCCTACGGTATCGGCCACCTCTACGCTCGGTGTTTCTACAAAAGAAACCTGGCCCGGAGTAAACACGTAACTTCCATTGATGCCGCAGGTCAGAATCAGCATCCGTAAGTTGTATTTAGCCAGCAATATCCAACACTTGTCCTGCAAGTCGATGCCGGGATAGCCGAACATACGGCTCACGGTGACCAGCTCTTCGTCGTTAATCTTCAAGATGTTGCATTGTTGCATGGAGTGGCATAAGGTCTCCTTGGTGTAGAAGCCCTGCCGCAGGTTGATATCGAATATTTTGTAATGTTCCGGCGCATCGGGTATGGCGTTCAGAAAAGCATGGATAGTTTCCCTGGACACAATGTTGCGTTGCGCTAACGAGCCGAAACATACGGCATACGTCTGCCTTGCCACTTCTTCTATCTTTTCCGAAAAAGGAATATTATCCCACGCTACATTCTCCTTGATATCATAGCAGGGAATTCCCTGCGGGTCGAGTTCCACCTGTACGGTTCCGGTGGGGTAGGCTACCTTTTCGATGGTTTGTTGCAAGCCCTTTTCGCGGAAAACCTCCGTTATTTCGTTGCCTAGTTTGTCGTTGCCCACGGCGCTCACTACCCGGCTTTCCAGTCCGAACTGCGACACATGGTAAGCGAAATTAGCCGGTGCGCCGCCTATTTTCTTTCCTTCAGGGAGGATGTCCCACAGGGCTTCTCCCAATCCTATTACATACTTTCTTTTTTCTGTTTGAGCTTTCATGGTATTTCGTTTATGGTTTTTCTGTTGACAAAAGTAAACGCTTCTTTGTAACAGACAAACAGACGGGGAGATAAAAATGTTGGGAACGATTGCGGGAACGTTCCCAAAATCTGCAAACGTTCTCAAAGGCTTCGTTACGGGGAGTAAATGCGGGCAAACCATGCGCCCGAAATAACTAACGATGTGACCGTGCGTAACTAACTATGTTATATAAATAACTAACTATGTGAGAGCGGATAACTAACGTAGTTACGAAAGCTTGATTTTCAGGGTACTAGCTTGAGCGTTTCTTTGTACTCTGCAATGGGTTGTCTTTCGCTTTCTCGGGTTAGGCAAAAAAACAAGAGCGAATGTGTGCTTTGGTTCTAAAAATGTGTATATTTGCACATAACTCGTTCGAGAAATGTGAGAAATACCACATTTCTCGTTGGTAAAATGTGAATATTGTTTTTAAAAGCTACGGTATGGAACTTAAAAGAGAACTAATGGAAGCGCTGTTGCAATGGAAAAACAGGCAGCAACGCAAACCCCTCATCATTCAGGGGGCCAGGCAAATTGGCAAAACATGGATTATGAAAAAGTTTGGCGAAACCTACTACGAGCACGTCGCTTATTTCAACTTTGACGCTTCCGAAGAACTATGCCGCGAATTTGAAAATACAAAAGACCCTCAAAGATTAATTGGTATTCTTAGGCTTTATACCGACCAACCCATAGAGCCGGAGACAACACTGATTATTTTTGACGAAATCCAGCAGAGTAATAAAGCTCTTAACAGTCTGAAATATTTTTGCGAGGATGCGCCGCAGTATCACATCATGGCAGCCGGTTCTCTGTTAGGAGTATCTCTCTCGCAAGGGGATTCTTTTCCGGTCGGCAAAGTGGAATTTCTGAATATGTACCCTGTAACGTTTCGGGAATTTCTATGTGCGGACAATCCGCAGATGTACGAATATCTGGATACACTCATCGATATCGGCCCCTTGCCGGAAATTGTTATGGGAAAAGTATCCGAATCTTGGAGACGCTATCAGGTATGCGGCGGAATGCCGGCTGCAGTGACTGCTTTGTTGGCGAATCAGGGAATCGAAGAAGTGGAGAATAGGTTACGTGAGATACTAACAGCTTATTCACTCGATTTTGCCAAACATGCCCCGGCAAAAGATATTCCCCGAATTACGGCAATTTGGAATTCCATACCGTCACAGTTGGCGAAAGAAAATCGAAAGTTCCTATATAGGCTGGTTAAAACCGGAGCGCGGGCACGAGAATATGAAGATGGATTATTGTGGCTTCAGCATGCAGGGCTGATGTACAGGGTATTTTGCTCGTCAAAGCCCGGATTACCGTTGAGTGCCTATGATGATATTTCTGCATTCAAAATTTACCTTTGCGACGCAGGACTGCTTAGAGTTATGGCGCAACTTCCGACAGAAGTATTTTGGTTGGACAATCCGCTTTACGCCGAGTTTAAGGGAGCGATGGCTGAAAATATGATATTGCAATCCCTCATTCCTCAATTGGAGGTAATGCCGAGGTATTGGGTTTCTGAGGGAACAGCCGAAGTTGATTTTTTGTTACAGTATGGCTTGTCACTTTCTCCGGTTGAAGTAAAGTCCGGTACAAATCTTAATGGCAAGAGTCTGGGAATCTATATCAAACAATACAGCCCGGAGATAGTTCTGCGCTATTCCATGAACAATCTCCGGAAGGATGGTATAATCCTCAATATCCCTCTCTTTTTGGCTGATTGGACCGGGAAATTGCTGAAAATCAATGCGAAGAAATAAATTTAATAGAGCTAGTTGAGCTATGTGGGTATTGATAACTCTAGTTCTCATGATTTTTTCGAGTTCTTTTTCTTCTTGGTAGCCGTTGTATTCTTCTCTACAGGTGGGAATTTCGGCACGCAATTCATCAGGTACAGAATCTTTTTCTGGCGTTTTAGCATGTAAGCCGAAGGCTTGGCCGAGTTAAAGCGAATCGGGTTAGGCAGGGAAGCCGCTATCAGCGCACACTCTCCACGAGTCAGCTTTTTGGCTGTGGTATGGAAGTGATACTTTGCCGTCACCTCCGCGCCGTAGAGTCCGTAGCCCATTTCAATGGAATTCAGGTACACCTCCATGATACGTTCTTTCGACCAAAGCAGTTCTATTAAGGTAGTAAAGTACACTTCGAACCCTTTGCGCACCCACGACGATTGCGGCCATAGGAAAACATTCTTTGCCGTTTGCTGGCTAATGGTGCTGGCACCCCGGTGTTTCTTGCGGGTAGAGTTCTCCTTCATGGCTTTCTCTATTTCCTCGAAATCGAAACCATGATGCTCGGCAAACCGATTATCCTCCGAGGCAATCACAGCCATAGGCAGGTGCGGCGAAATTTCGTCCAGCGGCACCCATTTGTGTTTCCATACCACTCTCTCGCCCGAAGTCACCTGTTGCACACTGCGGATAAACATCAACGGGGTGACGTATACCGGTACAAAACGGTAAATGACCACCATGGCAATGGTAGAGAAGAAAAAGAAGAGGAGGAGGTTACGTGCCACACGTCCGATTCTCTTTTTCAGCGACCTCTTTGTTGGAACCGGAGCATTCTCTTCCGTTTCGCTTCCTGTTTTCATTCTATACGGAATCTGTATTTTGGGCCGACAAAAGTAGTCATAAATCTAACATGCAAGGGCATGGAAAGTTCAATTCTTTACACTCCATTCCTTAATTAATAACTGTTTCGTATTCGTTCCTTCCATAAAATGTTTAACTTTGCGCTCCAATAATGTAACAAATCATTCAGAATTATGGCAGCAAAACCAAGTATTCCGAAAGGAACCCGTGATTTCTCGCCTTTGGAGATGGCGAAACGTAACTATATATTCAGCACCATTCGCGAAGTCTTCCATCTATATGGATTTCAGCAGATAGAGACTCCCTCTATGGAAAATCTTTCCACACTGATGGGGAAATATGGAGACGAAGGGGATAAGCTTTTGTTCAAAATACAGAACTCGGGCGATTACTTTTCGGGCCTTACCGACGAAGAACTTCTTTCGCGTAATGCGGCAAAGCTGGCAAGCAAATTCTGTGAAAAAGGGTTGCGTTACGACCTTACCGTACCCTTTGCCCGCTATGTGGTGATGCACCGCGAAGAGCTCACCTTCCCTTTCAAACGTTATCAAATCCAACCGGTGTGGAGAGCCGACCGTCCGCAGAAAGGACGTTATCGTGAATTCTACCAGTGCGATGCCGATGTGGTGGGAAGCGATTCGTTGCTGAACGAGGTGGAACTGGTACAAATGATTGATGCCGTGTTTACCCGTTTCGGTGTACGCGTGGCCATTAAGATTAATAACCGCAAAATCCTTTCCGGTATTGCCGAAATCATCGGTGAAGCCGATAAAATAGTGGACATCACAGTTGCCATTGACAAGCTCGATAAGATTGGCTTGGAGAACGTGAATGCCGAATTGGCATCGAAAGGTATCTCGCAGGAAGCCATAGATAAATTGCAGCCGATTATCCTGTTGAGCGGTACGAACGAAGAGAAGTTAACCACTCTGAAACAGGTGCTTGCTTCCAGCGAAACCGGGCTGAAAGGGGTGGAAGAGAGCGAATTCATTCTCCACACTGTAGCCGGACTGGGTATTCATAGCGAAGTGGAGCTGGATTTGACTCTGGCCCGCGGATTGAACTACTATACCGGAGCCATCTTCGAAGTGAAAGCGTTGGATGTGCAGATAGGCAGTATCAGTGGTGGCGGACGTTATGATAACCTGACCGGAGTATTTGGCATGGCCGGAGTTTCGGGGGTAGGTATTTCATTTGGTGCCGACCGAATTTTCGATGTATTGAACCAGTTGGATTTATATCCGAAAGAAGCCGTAAACGGAACGCAACTTCTGTTTGTAAACTTCGGAGAGAAGGAAGCCGCTTATTGTCTTCCTATTCTGGCGCAGGCACGTGCTGCCGGAATCCGTGCGGAAATCTATCCCGATGCGGCTAAGATGAAGAAACAGATGAGCTATGCCAACGATAAAAACGTTCCTTTTGTTGCGATTGTAGGAGAGAATGAAATGCTTGCCGGACAAGTGCAGCTGAAGAATATGCTCACCGGCGAACAGAGTATGGTAGATGCCGACACCTTATTAAATAAGGTACTCGGAAAGTAAGCAAAAAGGAAGTTTAGTCTTTTTTCCGTAGTTGCGAAAATATTCTTCCGCAGTTGCAGAGTATTATCTCCGTAACTGCGGAAATTTTATTTTATCACACCCAACTTAAAAAACATAAGTGTAGTGTTCCTCTTTCAGTTCTCAGTCTCTTCTCTTTCAGCTGATGCCACCTGTGGGTAGTTGATGAACGACTGAACTATTTATCTTGGGAAGGATGGGGTTATTTAAATGAAAGTGATGTACTTACTACTATTTCGTTTTTATATCTATTGGTACGGCCTACTCTTTCCGCATTAATATTTATACTTTTCTTTTTGAATAGTTGCTCGAAAAGAAAAAAAACGTTTAATTTGTAGTGTACAAATCACCTTATAAGTAGATAAAATAGGTGATTTGTAACCTTTTAACTTTAAATACATATTTACTAAAACATCTAATTAACATGAAAAACCGAGAATTTGCATGTTCCTTAGGAAAACGCTCACATCTCTTAAAGTGTGCTTCCTGGGGATTGTTGACAACTGTGTTGTCTTTTGCCGCTCCGCAACAAATAAATGCGTGGGGGGG
>ERZ839767.244-NODE-244-length-94650-cov-4.688155_pt1 | contig 94650 bp, 78 predicted proteins | sample MGYA00519879_ERZ839767 | MGnify/ENA primary metagenome ERZ839767 (study PRJEB31850, sample SAMEA3708852) | human gut metagenome | biome: human gut; feature: human-associated habitat; material: faeces | place: China | collected 2014 ...
GCAAAGTTAATAATTTATTTCGTCTCTTTGCTGACACAGTTCAAATTACGACCTCCCGGAAACTATTGAGCTTTAACTCCTAAGCCCGCTTTTGGGCTAGCAACAACCTCTTTTTCTCCTTAAACTTATGATTTGGCATCACTAACAAAATATAAGAGAGCCCTGTCAAACTCTATTTTGAGTAATGGCAGGGCTCTCTTTATTGCTTTATTGTTGCTTTTATCTGTTTATCTGCGTCCGTACATGCGTTCGTAATAGTGCTGATAGTCGCCGCTGGTTACTTCTTCTACCCAAGCTTGGTTGTTCAGATACCATTCAATGGTTTTTACAATACCTGTTTCAAAGGAGGTTTCCGGATACCAACCCAGTTCTTCATGTATTTTTGTCGGGTCGATGGCATAACGCTGGTCGTGACCCAGACGGTCTTTTACAAACGAGATAAGGCTTTCGTTTATCCAGTCAATGCTGATTTCTCCCTTCTCATCGCGTACTTGTTTCTTCAGTACGTTACGATAAGCCGGATTTTCAGTCATGAGACGATGAATCGTAGCAATTGTCAGTTTTACAATATCGATATTTGTCTTTTCATTGTGTCCGCCTACATTGTAGACTTCTCCTACACGGCCCTTCTGGACAACCAAATCAATGGCTTTGCAGTGGTCTTCCACATATAACCAGTCGCGTACGTTAGAGCCATCGCCGTATACGGGAAGCGATTTGCCTTCCAATATATTCTTGATTATAAGCGGTATGAGCTTTTCCGGGAAATGATATGGGCCATAGTTGTTACTGCAACGGGTTATGCTGACGGGCATTTTGTAGGTGTCGTGGTAAGCCATAACAAACAGGTCGGCCGATGTTTTGGAAGCACTGTAGGGGCTGTGCGGACAAAGAGGAGTCTTTTCCGTGAAATAACCCTCTGCGCCAAGACTTCCATAGACTTCGTCGGTAGAAACTTGATGGAAACGAACTCCCTCGCGCCAAGTAGGATAACCGCTGGCATCTTTACCGCTCACCCAGGCACGTCGAGCCGCGTCTAAAAGGTTTTGCGTACCCAGAATATTGGTCTCCAGAAAAAGTTGAGGGTTTTCAATGCTCCGGTCTACATGACTTTCAGCGGCAAAGTTTACGACATAGTCGAATTTATACTCGGCAAACAAATTGTCGACTAGCGAACGGTCGCCAATGTTTCCTTTAACGAAAACGCAATGTTCGTTGTCGATGTCTTTCACAATTGTGCCCAGATTTCCGGCATAAGTCAATAAATCAAGCACTACCACTTTTATATCGTCGTACTTGTTTAATATGTATTTCAGATAATTCGCTCCGATAAATCCGGCTGCACCGGTTACAAGATATGTTTTCATTTATTTATTTTTTACTAGATGAGAGTTCTATTAAATAGTTGCCATAGGCTGTTTTTCCCAGTTGTTTTCCTAATGTGTGAAGTTGTTCGGACGTAATCCAACCGTTTCTCCATGCAATTTCTTCGATGCAGCTAACATAAAAACCTTGTCGGTTCTGTATGGTTGCTACAAAGTTGGACGCTTCGAGCAGACTGTCGCAATTACCGGTGTCCAACCAGGCAAATCCTCTACCGAAGAGCTCTACTTGCAGGTTTCCCTCTTCCATATAGAGTTTGTTCAGGTCGGTAATCTCATATTCTCCGCGTACGGATGGTTTTAACGATTTGGCTTTTTCGGTCACGGTGGAATCGTAGAAGTAAAGTCCCGGAACAGCATAGTTGCTTTTCGGAACCTCCGGTTTTTCTTCCAAAGAGACAACAGTTCCTTTCTCATCGAATTCTACTACTCCGTATGCGCGCGGGTCTTTTACAAAATAGCCAAAGATGCAAGCTCCTTTTTGGAGTGAAGCCGCCCGTTTCAGCATAGAAGAGAATCCTTGTCCGTAAAACATGTTGTCGCCCAGAATTAGGCAGCCCGGACCTCCGTCTAAGAATTCGGCTCCCAACACAAACGCCTGAGCCAGTCCGTTGGGTTGCTCCTGTATCTTATATTGAAAAGACATTCCCAACTCTTCGCCTGTGCCGAATAATTGCTGGAACATAGGCAAATCGCGCGGAGTAGAGATGATAAGTACTTCACGGATTCCTGCCAGCATGAGAGTGGAAAGTGGATAATAAATCATGGGTTTATCGTATACCGGCATGATTTGTTTTGAAATAGATTTCGATAGCGGATAGAGGCGTGTGGCGCTTCCTCCTGCCAGGATAATACCTTTCATGTTGCTATAGTTTCAATTTATGTTGCAAAGTACGTAAGGTTTTTTTAAAATACAAAAAAAAGGAGGCTTTATTTGTTCTTCTTCTTTAAATATTCGTAGAATACGTACTGGGGACGGGAAGGAGAGGCGCCCGGTTGGAACTTGAAGATATTCCTCAGGTTTTCGTCTACCCAACAAGCATTGCTATTCTCTTGTAATTGAATGTGCAACATATCAATAAGTTCTTGTTTTAAGTCCGGATCGGTTACGGGAGTAACGGCCTCGATACGGCGGTAAAGGTTACGTCGCATCCAATCGGGTGAACCTAAAAAGACTTTAGGCCGTCCGTTGTTTCCGAAGTACCAGATACGGGTATGTTCCAGAAAGCTGTCCACAATGCGGGTGATGCGGATATGCCGGCTATATGGTTGGTTGGGTATCAGGCAGCAAATGCCGCGGATTAATAAATCTATTTCTACTCCCGCTTCACTGGCCTGATAGAGCTCATCAATCATGTTCGTATCTTGCAGGGCGTTCATCTTTAAAATAATGCGTCCTCCTTTTCCGGCCTTGGCTAATGCTATTTCGTGGTGGATAAGTTGTTTAAGCAGGGGCACCAGATTGAATTGGGCTACCAGTAACCGTTTGAACTCCGATTGAATGGTTTCTCCCTGTAACTTGGAGAATAGAAGACGGAGGTCTTGTATGATACCCGGGTTGCAGGTGAACAGACTGGTGTCGGCATATACGTTGGCTGTCTGTTCGTTAAAGTTGCCTGTACTGATGCATCCGTAGCTGGTAGTAATGAGCCCGTTCTTGTTGCGGCGGAGCACGAGCACTACTTTGGCATGCACTTTTAATCCGGGGATACTATATATAATGTGTATTCCCGCTTTTTTCATCATCTCGGCCGTAGCCAGGTTGTTCTCTTCATCGAAGCGGGCTTTCAGTTCTACAAATACAGTGACCTTCTTTCCATTTTGCGCCGCGGCAACCAGTGTATTGATAACGGCCGAGTTTTCGGCTACACGGTATTGGGTAATCATGATTTCTGCGCATTGCGGGTCGTGTACGGCTTCGTACAGGAAATGGATGAAATGGGAAAACGAATGGTATGGGTAGTGCAACAGTAAATCCTTCTTTCTGACGTAGTGGAAGATAGATTCTTTCTCGTTCAGGAAGTTGAGTTTCATAGGTTGCGGTTTCTCGTTGATTTGCAATGCTTTGTTCGGATTGGGCAGATAACGCAAATCTTCCAAACTCAAATGCTTGTCGCCGGGGACGAGCTCACTGGCATCAATATCGAATGCTTCCGTTAGAAACTGAAGGAAATCGGCGGGCATTTTTCTATCATATACAAACCGGCATATCGTACCGATTTTGCGCCGTTTTACCTTCTTCTTCAACTCTGTTTCCATATTCACTTTAGAGGAAATCACATCGTCAATAAAGATATCGGCATCTCTGGAAATCTTAAAGCAATAACGGCTGTCTACATCGTATCCCGGAAATATTTTGTGGATATTCATTTTAATAATATCCTCCATATACATAATATAATAATAGTCTCCCTGCTGAGGCAGTTCGATAAAACGGGGAACTTTACTGTATGGCAGTTTGAATGTAAAGTATTCGAATGGGGCATCCCAGTCCTCCAGCTTACGCGCACGTATGGCCATATAAAGTCGGTTGTCCCGTAGGAAGGTATGGATGATTCCTTTTTTAACGGGGACGGGCTGCAAATATGGAAATATCTCGTCGTCGAAATATTGATGGATAAAGGGGAAATGCATCGGATTCACTTCCTGTTTTGTCTGATAGAAAAGAATCTTGTTCCTTTTCAGTTCCGGTAGAATGGAGTGGTCGTAGATGCGGATACGGTCTTCCAGTTGTTTGTTGACCTCTTCGGTAATATCCCGGATAATTTGTCGGGCCTCTTCCCGCGAGTCATCCCCTTCTTTATCTCCGTATGCAACAGCCCGGTAGTCGGCTACCCGTACCCGATAGAATTCTTCGAGGTTTGACGAGTAGATAGAGATAAAATTAATGCGCTCATAAATAGGCAAGCTTTTGTTGGCAGCTTCGAGCAATACGCGATAATTGAATGACAACCAACTAATGTCACGCTTAAAATATTTATAGAGGTTTTCCATACCATCTTTATTGTAAGGTCTGTCCAAAAGTAGTGTTTTTGTCGATATTAGCCAAAAGAATTAAATATCTTCTTTGTCTTTTGATAAAAATCTGTTTGTTTATTTGAGGGGTGTTTATTAGAATTAATCGTATTTTTGTGAAACGAATGGCGATACAAGTATAAAAGGTTATGAGAGAATTTATTAAACATACGGCAAAACGGGGTAATGAAAAGAGTACTCTCTTTTCATTACTTTTAGCGAATGGTCATTAAAACAAAATATGAATATCGGGGGAAATCCCGTATAACTTAACATATATATGAAAAAAATAAATCTATTACTTATCTGTTGTTTTCTGCTCTCATGCAAACAAGCAATAAAGGAAAACACGGAATCTCCGGTTACCTATACAGTAGATTATTCCGATTTGGAAACGTTCGATTGGTTCTCCCACATGGATATAACCGAGGTGATACCGTTGGAATTCTCAGACAGTTCCATGTTAAGTGTTGCCAAAAACTGCATCATAGAAAAGGGTAAGATTCTTTTTCAGGACTATAAGCAAAGGATGGTTTTTGTATTCGATAAAGCCGGTAAGTATTTGTATTCCATTAATAAACTGGGAAACGGACCGGACGAATACACGGATATTTGGGACTTGCGTACCACTTGGAATCATAAAGAAATAATGATTAATGACGGATACAAGTTGCTTTTCTATAATCTGCAAGATGGGAGTTATACACATCGCATGGATTTAGGATTCAATTCAAAGGATGGAATACTCTTTCGGAATTGTATCAACCCGGAAGAAAACGTTTTCTATCTCTGGTCCAATAACGGGGAATATACGCTATATGAATATAAGGATGGCCAATTAACAGGATTGAAAAAAAGGAATGGATACGAACTTATCACGAAACGGTTCAGTAACAATTACAACAATGAATATTTGGTTTTCCCCGATTATGGCGAATATGGCATTGATAAAATAAATGGAGGCAAGTACCTCTTTATCGACTTTGGAAAATACGCATTGCCTGCAGAGATGCGTCCGCAAAAAGGAAGTGATTTAGATAAGATTGAGAAGTCGCACTATTTTAAACACATAAACAATGTAGTAGAGTCAAAGGATGGCATATTCATCTCAGCTATCAGTCCTCAAACCAATCATTATGAAATATATATTGATAAGAAAAGCGGAAACATACTGAAAGGTAATTGGGACCAGAACGCAAAACTGAATGTGCTTCAGGCTGAAGATAATTTCTTTTATGCGTTAGTCTATCCTGAATATTTGCAGGATGATTCCAAGCTAAAGATATTTCTGCAAAAGTATACGAATGGTGATGACAATCCATTGATTCTGAAGTTTAAAGTCACGGATAAAAAATGAACAGGGCTCGCTGGATTAATGTCTTTTTGATTTAGGTTTGTGGTATATAAGGACTTCCGGATGAATAGATTGCTCTGACTGATAACATTTATAGACTAACATGAATAGCACCCATTTCCTATCATGTAAAACTTTTATCGGACGGCAATAATAAAGAATATAATAGAGAATAAAAGAGTATATGAATTTGATTAAAGAAAGCAAGATAATGAAAACTAAAAACTACTTTTTATGTGCATCCTTTGCACTTCTCCTGGTTTCATGTGGGCAGAATCAGAAGAACCATAAACCGGAGATAGAACGTGCTACGGCTAATATACAAATCATCTCGGATTCGTTGATAACCTCCATGCCGGGCAATCTGCTGGTATATGAAAACGAACTGGTTTGGATGGATGCCAGACTGGGAGAAATACATGTGTTAGATAGAAAGGATGGAGCGGAAATAAAAGCTTTCTCTATGATGGGAGGAGGGCCGGAAGAGGCTGTAACGCCTAACATCTGCTGGGCACCTGACCGGAAATTGGCTGTGTTCGATATAAATGGCGCGAAAAAGATATTGATTCCTTTAAATAATCTGGCTCAAGACAGCCTTGTGAAGAAAGAAGTCATTTCTCTTCCTAAACAATTTCAAGGCCTGACGCTTTTCTCTCTTTCCAATCATCAGGATGTGTATATAACTCCGGACTCCATACAGCCGTTTCTACTTGTTTCGGAACCTCCGCATCCGTTTGGACTTTATCCGTTAAAGAATCCGGAAGAGATAACGAACCGTTATACGGTGTTGCAGGGAGCTGTTGCTTATAATCCCAATACGGGTAAGTTGCTTCATAGTATCGGACAATTATCTTATATGGCACTCTATGAATGGAAAGATGGGGCGTTTGTGTTGGAGAAGGAGAAAGAATTTTCGAAGGTTGATTATACGGTTGCACAGGGAAAAATGACCATTCATGAAACGCCCCGATATGCTCCGACGGCTGTTGCAATAACCAAAGATTATATTGTAAGCATCGAGCGGGATAAAGAAGCCTCTGCGCCTGCTTCTGGGAAGGAAGCGAAGAAACAGGGAGGACGTCCTTTTTCCAATGCGCCGCATCATCTGTTTGTGTATGATGATAACCTGAATGTGGTAAAGATAATAGATGTGAAGCTACCCGTTTTCCGTATTGCAGCCGATGCCGCTACCAACCAAGTGTACCTGATAGGTGTAAATCCCGAATTCTGTATAGCTACAGTCGATATCGAATCGTCTCTGTAGCAAGATTTCAAATGATTTCTGCACATCGGGGAGGTGTTTATTCGGCAGAAAGTACTACTTTTGTTCGAAAATCAAATACGCGTATATGATAAGAATCGGTTTATTGTCCGATACACATGCCTATTGGGACGAGAAATATTTGCAATACTTTGAGCATTGCGATGAGATTTGGCATGCAGGAGATATAGGTTCCTTGGATGTGGCACAACGTTTGGCGGCTTTTCGTCCCTTCAGGGCAGTCTATGGGAATATTGACGGACAGGAGATTCGGAAACTCTATCCGCAGATAAACCGTTTTACCGTAGAAGGAGCTGAGGTTTTGATAAAACATATAGGTGGATATCCCGGTAAATATGACCCTTCCATCCGGGGAAGTCTTCTTGTCCGTCCGCCAAAACTCTTTATCAGTGGACATTCGCATATACTGAAAGTAAAGTATGACAAGACTTTAGATATGTTGCATATAAATCCGGGAGCGGCCGGAGTCTATGGTTTCCATAAAGTGCGTACGCTGGTTCGCTTTGCCATAGATAACGGGGTGTTTAAGGATTTGGAAGTGATTGAACTGGCGGATAAATAGCCGTTCAATAACTAACTATGTGAGCCTTCCTAACATAGTTAGTTATAAAAATAACTCTTAATGCTATGGATTGTAACATTAAGAGTTATTGAAAGCTCCAGTTTTATCAGTTTCTCCCTGTATAAAACCGGCTGTTTTTATGTCTTTACCCTGCAAGGCAGGTTGTGTTTAGCCTACCTGTTTCTTGCCGGAATTGTTTACTTGGAAAGTCTTTTATCGATAAAATCTTTGATAAACTCGGTGGTTCCCTCTTCTCCCAATACGGAAGAGTTGATACATAAATGGTAAGTGGAAGCTGCTCCCCAAGTATTGCAACTATAATAATTGTAATAAGAGGAACGCTTTTTGTCGGCATTCTCTATTTTCTCTCTCGCCTCTTCTTCGCTGATGGACTGGTTAGCGCAAACTCGTTTGATGCGGTCGCACTTGTCGGCGCAAATAAAAATATTGATGCAGCGCGGGTGGTTACGTAATATATAGTCGGCACACCTTCCTACAAATATACATGACTCTTTTTCTGCAATCTCGCGGATAACATCGCTCTGTATCTTAAACAAAGCATCGTTGCTTAAATAGTTGTCGTAAATAGCTCCATCGCCAACAAAAGGCACTCGTATACTTCCTACAAACGTATGCATAAATCCTCTGGAGGCTTTTTCGTCTGCCTTTTCGAAGAATTCCTGGCAGAATCCGCTCTCTTTGGCAGCCAATTTCAATAACGTTTTATCATAAATAGAAATGCCGTAATGCTCGGCCAACTTCTTACCAATGGCTTTACCGCCACTTCCTAATTGGCGACCTATGTTAATAATGAACTTCTCGTCTTTCATAATTATATTGTTTTTAGTAGGATGGTACAAATGTATAATTAATTTTTAAGTTGAGGCATTGCTTTGAACTTTTTTAATTGCCTGCGGAACATGAAGACCGCTACAAATGTGGCCAGGAAATCGGCAACAGGCATACTAACCCATACTCCTAAAGCGCCATTGTTCAGCCAACTTTCCATGATAGGCGGAAATATCATCAATCCCGGTAACAGAAATAGCAGTTGGCGGGTAAGAGATAAGAAAATAGCTTTACCGGCCATGCCGATACTTTGGAAAAAGTTGGTGGTAACCATCTGAAAGCCAATGATAGGGAAGCAGAATACAACGAAGCGCATTCCTTCGGCGGCCAGATTGATAAGTTGTTGGTCCGTTGTAAAAATAGAAGCGACCAAGTGAGGGAAAAACTCTCCGATAATGAATCCGAAGGAGGTGACACAGGTAGCGCCTATCATGGTCAGCTTCACTACCTTCATCACCCGGTCGTATTGCCGGGCTCCGAAATTATAACCGGCAATAGGCTGCATGCCTTGATTAATACCGATTACAATCATCACAAAGAAGAAACCGATACGGTTTACAATACCGTATGCACCTATGGCTAAGTCTCCGCCGTACTCTTTTAATCCCTTATTAATAAGAATCACGATGAAACAGGCTGTCAGGTTCATTAGGAACGGTGACATACCGATAGCCAGCGAATCCATAACAATTCGTTTCTTCAGTTTGTATATTCCCCGGCGCAAACGCAACATTTCATTTTTGTTGGTCAGGATACGGAACTGCCAGATAAGCGAGATGATTTGTGCTGTGATGGTAGCGGTAGCCGCTCCGCGAATACCCCATTCGAAGCCATATATAAAAATCGGCGCAAGAATGGTGTTCACTATTACGGTAGTAATGGTTGCATACATCGCCTGCTTGGGATGCCCGGAAGCACGCAGTACGGCATTCAGTCCCAAGTACATGTGGGTTACCACGTTACCAAGTAAAATCACCGTCATGAAATCGTGTGCATAGGGAAGAGTTGCTTCACTGGCCCCGAAGAAATAGAGAATCGGGTCGAGGAAAATAAGAGTAATCAGTCCAAACGAGAAACCGATAATCAAGTTCATGGTTACCACATTCCCCAGCACTCTTTGTGCTGTTTCATAATCCTTCTGTCCAAGCCGTACGGATATTAAGGTTGCGGCGCCCACTCCCACAAGGGAGCCGAATGCGGCCGCAAGATTCATCAACGGAAAGGTCAGCGCAAGTCCGGAAATAGCCATTGCCCCTACGCCTTGTCCAATAAAAATACTGTCTATAATGTTATAGAGAGACGAAGCAGTCATGGCAATGATTGCCGGTACGGCGTATTGTACTAAAAGTTTCCTAATCCGTTCCGTACCCAGTTCTGTCGCTGCAATTTTTTGTGTCATATTATTTATTCCTTATTATTGCCTGCAAAGGTACTGAAAATCCCTTTTTCTTTTTTATCTTTGCCTCAATATAAACTTAAAAGATGAGAAAAAAGCGTGTTTTGGTCGGTATGAGTGGCGGAATTGACAGTACGGCTACCTGCATGATGCTGCAAGAACAGGGTTATGATGTGGTAGGAGTAACCATGCGTACGTGGGATTCCCCTTCTAAATTCTCCGCTCCGGAGCAGTTGTTGCCCGATTATATTGTGGAGGCTCAGGAGTTGGCCGGACGTTTAGGCATACCTCATTATATAGCCGATGAGCGGGAAGGTTTCAAACAAGTGGTTGTACAGAATTTTATAGACGAATATATGAATGGACGTACCCCCAACCCTTGTGTGCTGTGTAATCCTTTGTTCAAGTTTCGTGTGTTGGCCGAATGGGCCGATAAACTGGACTGTGAATGGATAGCTACCGGACATTATTCCCGTCTTGAAGAGCGGAATGGTTTTATATATATTGTGGCGGGGGACGATGAGAAGAAAGACCAGTCTTATTTCCTCTGGAGGGTAGGGCAGGATGTTTTAAGACGTTGCCTCTTTCCGTTGGGAGCATATACCAAAGAGACCGTTCGGGAGTACTTGAAACAAAAAGGGCTGGAAGCCAAATCGAAGGAAGGCGAAAGTATGGAAGTCTGTTTTGTAGAAGGCGATTACCGTGATTTCTTGCGTCAGCAAGTGCCGGATATCGATAAACTGGTGGGGCCGGGTAAGTTTGTGAATACCGAAGGAGTTACATTAGGCTCTCACAAGGGATTCCCTTATTATACCATAGGTCAGCGGAAAGGGTTGGAGATAGCGCTGGGCTATCCGGCTTATGTATTGAAACTGAATCCTCAGAAGAATACGGTGATGTTGGGCACACCCGACCGTTTGAAAGCCGACTATATGTTAATCGAATCTCCTCAGTTTGTAGACGAACAACATTTCGCGGACGAAGAAGCACTCACCGTGCGCATACGTTACCGCAGTAAACCTATTCCCTGTGAAGTAAGGAAGCTGGAAGAAACATCCGCCGATGGAAAATGGCTGGTACATTTTCTGACCGAAGCCTCTTCGGTTACGCCTGGTCAGTCGGCTGTCTTTTATGTAGGCAAAAGGGTTGTGGGTGGAGCATTGATTGCTTCACAGCGAGGACTCGGATTGTATGTAGGCGAATAATTAGAGGGAGTGAAGGGGTAGTACTCGATACCCCGTTCTGTTTTCGCCGGGTAGGTATGGTAAGACTTGAAGAACTCTCCTTCATATCGGGTGAAAGTATGGATGTATTTTTGGAGAGGCATGAAACTGAAAAGGTAGTCTGATTCTTAGAAAATGTAATAGGGATATCCACTACTATGTAATAGTGGTGAAACCTGAAGAAATAGAGTAGTATGAAGAGACTGATAGTTGTGATTTTCATTATAAGCAGTATCCTATCTGCTTATGCGCAGGGAATATATCGTTATCGGATAAGTCTGACCGATAAATCGGATACGGAATATTCGTTATCTCATCCCGAATTGTTCTTATCGGAGAAAGCGTTGTTACGTAGAGCGAAGCAGGGTTTACAGGTCGATTCTACCGACTTGCCCGTGTGCCGGTCGTATATAAAGGGCATTGCCGAAAAAGGGGTAGACATTATCAATAGCAGCAAATGGAATAATACGGTGCTGGTAGAATGTCCTGATACCACTATAATAGAAAAGGTGCTCCAATTACCTTTTGTGGAGGGTGTGAAGAAAGTTTGGACTTGCCCGCCTACGGTTCCCATTCGGGATGACAACCGTAAAAAGAGTGTGACAAATAAAAATGTAGCGACTAAAGAGTATTACGGAGTAGCCACTTCCCAGGTTACGATGCTGAATGTGGATAAACTGCATGCGCTGGGTTTTAGAGGTAATGGGCTGACTGTTGCCATTATCGACGGAGGCTTTTGTAATGCCGATACGGTGGAGTTGTTGCGAAACGTCAAGATTGAAGGTACACGCAACTTTGTGAACGATTTTGATATATACGGGGAGACAGACCACGGCCTGAAAGTGCTTTCCTGCATGGCGGCCAATAAACCTGAAATCATGGTAGGCACCGCTCCGGAAGCATCGTATTGGCTTCTTTGTTCGGAAGACAGTGATTCCGAATATTTAGTAGAAGAAGATTATTGGGCGGAAGCTATAGAATTTGCCGACAGTGTAGGAGTGGATGTTGTCAACACATCGTTAGGATATAGCTCATTCGACGATAAAAGCACCAATTATACTTACTCGCAACTGGACGGTCGTACTTCGTTGATTTCCCGCTCGGCATCCATGGCCGCAGATAAAGGCATGGTCGTGGTATGCAGTGCCGGTAACGAAGGCAATAAAGTATGGAAGAAAATTACAGTACCGGCCGATGCCGACCAGGTGTTAACCGTTGGCGCTGTAGACAAAAGGCGTATGAATACTACATTCTCTTCTGTGGGAGATACTTCGGACGGACGTGTGAAGCCCGATGTGATGGCGTTAGGAGGAGGCTCTGCCGTCATTGAGTCGGACGGCACAACGGATTGGGCCAACGGAACCTCTTTTGCTTCCCCTACATTGTGTGGTGCGGTAGTTTGTTTATGGCAGGCTTGTCCTGATTTAACGGCCAAACAGCTTATAGAGTTGGTTCGGAAAGTGGGCGACCGGGCTGAACATCCGGATAATATATTCGGTTATGGTATTCCGGACTTCTGGAAAGCATACCAAATGGAGCATAAAAATGAACAGAGTCAATAGAAAGGAGTTAAAGGTACTTTCTGTAGTAAGGAGTTAAAGAAGTTCTCGGCAGGTAATCCGGCTGAGAGATGAATGCCTGATAATTTATTTAAGGAGGAAGAGTAAGTTAAAGAAGTTATCAGCAGGTGTCCGCCTTAGGAGTGAAAACCGAATGATTGGCATAAGGACAACAGTAAAGAAAGAAAAGTAAGAAGGAGCAAAAGGAGCTTTCAGCAGAAGGAGTTAGAGAAGTTGTAACTTAGTTGAGGAGTGAAAATCAAATGATTATCATAAGGAGCTAGAGTTTGAAACATAAATAGTAGAGAGGTAGAGAAGATAAAGGAGATAAGAAGTCATCAGCTGGTAACCCGGCTTGGGCGTTAAAGTCAAATGATTTGATAAGGAGTTATAGTTTGAAAAATGAAAAACAAAGGAATGAAGACTAATTGCTTCTAACATTTCACTTTCAATTTTTAATTTTCAACTTTCAATTAAATAACTCTCCATTTAATAACTAATAAGACTAAGCTTTTACGAATCTAAATAAAAAGAATAAAATAAATGGAAGCGCTTTCTTTGTATGAATTAAATCAGTTGGTACGCCGGAGTTTATCGGAGTGCTTCCCGGATGATGTCTGGATACGTGCCGAATTGAGTGATGTGAGAGAAAATACGACCGGACATTGTTATGTAGAGTTTGTAGAGAAAGACTCTCGCGGCAATAATCTGATAGCCAAGGCACGGGGAACGATTTGGGCCAATATCTTCCGGCTATTGAAACCTTATTTTGAGGAAGAAACCGGGCAGTGTTTTACGGCAGGAATCAAAGTACTGGTCAATGTATCGGTAGAGTTTCACGAGCTGTATGGATATTCATTGACGGTAAAGGACATCGACCCCTCTTATACATTGGGAGATATGGCGCGCCGTCGTCGTGAGATATTGAAGCAGTTGGAGAAGGAGGGAGTGCTTACCTTAAATAAAGAACTGCCGATGCCGCTTCTGCCTCAAAGAGTAGCCGTGATATCCTCTGCCACGGCTGCCGGATACGGGGACTTTTGCAATCAGCTGTCCCACAATCCGTATGGTTTTGTTTTCTATCCGCAGCTGTTTCCGGCAGTAATGCAAGGAGAACGGGTGGAAGAGTCTATCACTAATGCCCTGAACCGGATTTATGAAGAATACGATTTTTGGGATGTAGTGGTCATTATCCGGGGTGGAGGAGCTACTTCCGATTTATCGGGATTCGATTCTTATCTGTTAGCGGCAAATTGCGCGCAATTTCCCCTTCCTATCATAACCGGAATCGGGCACGAAAGAGATGATACGGTAATTGATTCGGTTGCACATACACGGGTAAAAACGCCTACGGCTGCCGCCGAATACTTGATAAACAGAATACAAACCACTGCGGCTCGTCTGGAATCCTTGCAGGAAACGATTGAAACCACCGTAGCAGCTTGTCTGCGCAATGAAAAACATCGGATAGAATTGCTTTCGGAGAAACTTCCCTCCTTATTTATAGTACGTAAGTTGCGTGAGGAACACCGGCTTTCTTCTTTGGAACAGCAGGTATCCCAGGCCTGCCGCACCCGTCTTTCGGAGGAGCAGCATAGGTTGCAGTTGTTGAGCAAGGAGATAGAACACGCCTCTCCTGAGAAACTATTGAAACGAGGCTACAGTATGACTCTGAAGAATGGAAAAGCCGTGACAGATGTTTCGCTGTTGCAGACTGGCGACGAACTGGAAACAGTCTTGGCAAAAGGACGTGTAAAAAGTATAGTAACCCAAAAAGAGATAAAATAGCTATGGCAGTAAAAAAAGAAACGTATGAGCAGGCAATGATAAAATTGGAACAGATTGTCTCTCAAATAGAGAAGAACGAATTGGATATAGACCAGTTGAGCACTAAGCTGAAAGAGGCGAAAGAACTGATTGCCTTTTGCAAAAAGATACTTTACCAGGTGGATAATGAGGTAAAGAAGCTATTAGAACCTGATAAAGAGGGGTAAAAGAAGAAAAATTCTCTTTCTTTTGGCAAAGGTGTAAAACTTTATATGTACATTTGCTGAAAATCGAAAAGTCTAAACTTACTATACAATGAAAGAAATTGATTGGTCGAATCTGTCATTTGGATACATGAAGACAGATTATAACGTTCGTTGTTATTATCGCGACGGAAAATGGGGAGAAATAGAAGTGTCGTCTTCCGAGACAATAAACTTACACATGGCCGCTACCAGTTTGCACTACGGGCAGGAAGCTTTTGAAGGACTGAAAGCCTATCGTTGCAAAGACGGTAAAATCAGAATATTCCGTATGGAAGCTAACGCTGAGCGTTTGCAGAGCACATGCCGGGGCATTCTGATGCCGGAACTACCTACCGATATGTTCTGTGAAATGGTAAAGAAGGTGGTAAAGCTGAATGAAGATTTTATACCTCCTTACGAAAGCGGAGCTTCTCTGTATATTCGTCCGTTGCTTATCGGAACCGGTGCGCAAGTAGGTGTTCATCCGGCAAACGAGTATCTTTTCCTTATTTTTGTAACACCGGTAGGTCCGTATTTTAAAGGCGGTTTCGCTACCAATCCGTATGTGATAATTCGTCAATACGACCGTTCTGCTCCGTTGGGTACCGGTACTTATAAAGTAGGTGGTAACTATGCGGCCAGTCTGCGTGCCAATAAATTAGCGCATGACTTAGGTTATTCTTGCGAGTTCTATCTGGATGCAAAAGAGAAGAAGTACATTGACGAATGTGGTGCTGCCAACTTCTTTGGAATTAAAGACAATACATACATCACTCCTAAATCTACTTCTATATTGCCTTCTATCACCAATAAGAGCTTGATGCAATTGGCCGAAGATATGGGATTGAAAGTAGAATGCCGCCCTGTTCCGGAAGAGGAATTGGAAACCTTTGAAGAAGCCGGCGCTTGTGGAACGGCTGCGGTGATTAGCCCGATTGAACGTATTGATGATTTGGAGAATAAAAAGTCGTATGTGATAGCGAAAGATGGTAAACCGGGAGTTATCTCTACCAAATTATATAATAAACTGCGTGCTATCCAATATGGCGACGAACAGGATGTACATGGTTGGGTAACAGTGATTGACTAAAGATTTTTCATGAGTAAAAATAAATTAGCGAAGTTCGAAGATATGCGGAATTACCCGCATGTCTTCGAATATCCGTTTTCTGTAGTAGATAATGTTCCGTTTGCGATGAAAGGATATTGGAATCGCGATTTCTTTCATAATAATCATCCCATTGTTTTAGAACTCGGTTGCGGAAGGGGGGAATATACCGTCGGTCTGGCACGTATGTTCCCTGATAAGAACTTTATCGGGGTGGACATAAAGGGTTCGCGTATGTGGAGCGGGGCAACGGATGCGTTACAGGAAGGATTGAAGAATGTGGCATTCTTGCGTACGAATATCGAAATCATCGACCGTTTCTTCGGCGAAGGAGAGGTTAGTGAGATATGGTTAACTTTCTCCGACCCGCAAATGAAGAAAGTAACCAAGCGTTTGACTTCCACTTATTTCATGAATCGTTATCGTCGCTTTTTAGTGCCCGATGGATTGATTCATCTGAAAACCGATAGTAACTTTATGTTTACCTATACCCGGTATATGGTAGAGAAGAACCGGTTTCAGGTAGAATTCCAGACGGAAGATTTGTATCATTCCGGTTTGGTGGATAAAATTCTGGGAATTCAGACGTATTATGAACAACAATGGCTCGACAGGGGTTTAACCATCAAGTACATGAAATTCCGTCTGCCCCAAGAAGGCGTATGGGAAGAACCCGAGGTGGAAATAGAATTGGATGATTACCGCAGTTACAATCGCAGCAAGCGAAGCGGATTGCAAACAGCTAAATAGAGGCTGAGGCTTATTAGGCTGGTTGTGAATATATAACTTTTAAAATTTTAGTTGAAATGACTCTCTATCCAAAATTAATATTGGACGCATTGGCAACAGTGCGTTATCCCGGTACCGGAAAGAATCTTGTAGAGGCTGGTATGGTAGAAGATAATATCCGGATTGAAGGAAACAAAGTTTCCTTCTCCCTCATCTTTGAGAAACCTACAGACCCCTTTATGCAATCGGTAGTGAAAGCGGCCGAGACGGCTATTCTTACGTATGTAGGAAAAGAGGTGGACATTAAAGGAAATATATCGGTAAAGACGATACAGCAGGCGCGTCCCGAAGTGGGAAAGTTGTTGCCGCAAGTGAAGAATATCATTGCCGTATCTTCGGGAAAAGGCGGAGTGGGCAAGTCTACAGTAGCGGCTAATCTGGCTATTGCCTTGGCAAAGTTAGGTTATAAGGTAGGTTTGTTGGACGCTGATATTTTTGGCCCGTCCATGCCTAAGATGTTTCAGGTGGAAGATGCCCGTCCGTATGCCGAAACCATTGACGGACGCGATATGATTGTTCCGGTGGAGAAGTATGGTATCAAATTGCTTTCTATCGGTTTCTTTGTCGACCCCGACCAGGCCACTCTTTGGCGGGGCGGTATGGCAAGTAATGCATTGAAGCAACTAATAGGCGACGCTTCGTGGGGAGAGTTGGATTATTTCCTTATAGACCTTCCTCCCGGAACGAGCGATATCCATTTGACTGTTGTGCAGACGTTGGCCCTTACGGGTGCAGTGGTGGTGAGTACTCCGCAAGCTGTAGCATTGGCCGATGCCCGTAAAGGTATCAACATGTTTACCAACGATAAGGTGAATGTGCCTATTCTGGGTTTGATAGAGAACATGGCATGGTTTACTCCGGCAGAGTTACCGGAAAATAAATATTATCTTTTCGGAAAGGAGGGAGCTAAACATCTGGCAGAAGAGATGCAAGTGCCTTTGCTCGGACAAATACCTATTGTACAGAGTATTTGCGAGGGAGGCGACAACGGTGTGCCCGTAGCGTTGAATGAGGATTCTATTACAGGCCGTGCATTTGCCGAGTTAGCTGCCAATGTAGTGACGCAGGTAGAAAAACGGAATGCGGAACTTCCTCCGACTCATATTGTGGAAACGCATAAATAAGGATATTCCATATTGTAGCACACTTCCCAACTTATCGCTTTAGAAATGATTCTCCTATTCGATTCCGGTTTTAGTATAGAACGGAGTGGAATAGGAGATTCTTTTTTATACCAAGCGTGCTTCTCTCCGCAGTGACGAATCTTAGGTTCCGCAACTGCGATTTTTTATCTCCGCAACTGCGGAAAGTTATTTTCGCAGTTGCGGAAAAATAATCGGTAAACCGAAACTCAGGTTAAGCAAAGCGGTTCTTCTTTTATGTAGTTGCCATTATCGGCTCACAACTGCTTATTGGTAGTGTTGTTTTCTATAACGTTCCTTATAATCTGTGTAACGAGGTAATGCTATAACCTTAACGTCTATATTTTTTATTGAATTGAAGAATCACCGACAAGCCTGTTTCTTACTTGCCATTTCTTCATATCTTTATTTTGAACGCACGTTTGTGCCGGGTTCTTCTGGTTTTATAGTAGGGTAGTGAAATATGATAAATGTCTGGATACAAGTACTATATGAACCATACTCTCCTGCTCGTGTATCTGTCATAAACTGATAGGGCTATCGCTGTTTATTCCATAGGCTTACGGAGTGTTGTTAGCTAGGCCTACCGATAGGGTATTAGCCAAGCCTGTGGAACAACATTGCACAAGCCTGGCTAATAGAACTCCGTAAGCTCATCTGAAATAAAGGGGTATTGCTTCTTGGGTTTGTACTGATTACCTGTGCCGTTTGTTAAGAAAACGGATGCGTTATTGGCAATGTGTATAGTACCCGTACCGCTTTGATATCTGGTTTTCAGGAAATTCATTTTTACCTCTATTCCTCATCTCTTACTGGGGTTTGAATGTTATCGGTAAGGTGAATTTTACTCGAACCGTTTCTCCATTTTGTTTCCCGGGAATCCATTTAGGCATTGACTTTACTACTCGAACAGCCTCTTTATCTAAATCGGGGTCTACGTTACGAACTACTTCAATCTGACTAAGACTGCCGTCTTTTTCTACTATAAATTGCAGAACAACTCTTCCATGAGTTCTCGATTCTTTTGCTGTAGCAGGATACTTTATATGTTCGTCAAGGAAATTAGAACATTCGATAAAGCCTCCGGGATAGTTGGGCATTTCTTCTGCTACATTGTATACTTGCTCAGAATCGACATGAGAGGTTTCTTCAGTGACGGTGATTGGCATTTCTCCGGATATTACTATCCTATCAGTGTCTCTTTCTATTACGGGAATCATATCTGATGGAACTATCGTATCACCAAAATCTTCTCCAAAAATGATATCATGATTGGTTGAATCAATATTCTCTACGGGAGCTTTTTGCGGATTTTGGTTGCAGGAGGTTAGCATGGCGGTGCTTGCCAGCGAAGTGATGCCCATGGACACACCGATAAGGGTCGCCGCCTTACCTGCCAGCCGTTTCTTTTCGAGTTGTTGCTCTAAATAACGCACTTCCGCTTCGCATTTGGGACATGTACCGAGGCAATCTCCTTGGTACCGGCATTCGGAGGTGATGAACTCTATATCGTTCGCTTCGGCAATCTGTTGGCGAATTTCTTTTAGAATCTTACAAGTGTTTTTTCCTTTATTCATGATTTATCTAAATTGAAGGGTTAATACATGTTTGGCTCGTACCGGTTTTCCGTATCGTTCACCTGGTTTCCAGCGGGGCATGGAACGGATTATTTGAAGGGCTTCTTCATTCAAGTGCGAACAGCTGTTGTGACTTTCTTTGATTTCTATATGGGTGAGGTTACCGTCTTTTTCTACTACGAAACTTACAGTAATGTTTCCATAATGGTCGGCTCCCACTGCAGCAGCGGCCCCATTTATAGGGCTTTGTGTCGTTTTAGTCCTGAGGTATGTTGTCAGGCTGGTTGCTCCTCCGGGAAATTCCGGCATTTTATCCACACTGCTATAAACAGGCTCAACTCCTTCGTAAGAAACCTGTCTGCTGGAAGGAGCTTTGTTTTTGTCTCTTTTGAATACAAAAGAGGTGCAATACTCTACCGGAACAGGGGTGTACCGTTGCTTTGCCGGTTTCCAGCGGGGCATGGCTTGCAATATTCGTACTGCTTCTTTATCTAATAAGTCGTCAACTCCTTTTGTCACGGTTATATCGGAGAGTTTTCCTTCTTCGTTGATGCAGAAGTGTAGTTCTACAGTACCCTCTATTCCTTTTCTCCATGCATCAAACGGATAGTGCAAGTTCCTTTCCTTGAACTTTTGGAATTCTCCGTCTCCACCCGGGAATGAAGGCATTTCAATACATATATATCCTTCCATTATCCCCTTTTGTGCATAGGACTTGAACGGAAGACTTTGTATCGACGGACGATTTAATATTTCTTCATTTTCATAATGGCTTGTGTTCCGGTTGGAGCCGTCTATGTCTTGTATTTCTTTATTCAGATAGAAATCGTAGCAGGAACCTTCTTTCATATTTTCTACTGAAATGACTTGTCCTTTCATGCCTATGTGTTCGAGGAGTAGAGGACGGTCTCCGGTTATTTGTATATAGAAACGTCCTTGTAGGTCGGTCACGGAGTTATTGTCTGTTTTGTATTCTCTAATTGTTACGTTGGGTATTCCCTTTCCGGTACAATCGTATACAATTCCGGAGATGTTGATTCTGCCCGCTGTTTGCTGGTTTTGCTGGGCTGTAGTAATCGGGGCTTCTGTTGTCTGTGCAGAAACGGGAGTGCTGATAGCCAACGAAGTAATCCCCATGGATACCCCGATAATTGTCGCCGCCTTACCAGCCAACCGTTTCTTTTCCAGTTGTTGCTCCAAGTAGCGCACTTCCGCTTCGCATTTGGGACATGTGCCGAGACAATCTCCCTGATACCGGCATTCAGAGGTGATGAATTCTATATCGTTCGCTTCGGCTATTTGTCGGCGAATCTCTTTCAATATCTTGCAGGTGTTTTTTCCTTGTTTCATGGTTCCTATATATAATAAGGCGTGTTTCACCGAAGAACTTTTCCATTGTGTTGCTTCGGGATATCACCTTACAGCATTTGTTATTCCAATCTGAATGATATGGGTAAGGTGTATTTTACCCGAACGGTTTCTCCGTTTAGCTTTCCGGGAATCCACTTAGGCATATATGTAACAGCTTCAATAGCCGCTTTGTCTAAATAGGGTGTGGCACTTTTAGATACGATAATCTCTGAAAGACTTCCATCTTTTTCTACAATGAATTGAAGCTCTAATTCTCCGGATATGCCGTATTCTCTTACTTTCTTATTCGCTCTGATTTCTTTATCTATATGTTTTTTACATTCCGTATCACCTCCGGGAAAGCTAGGCATTTTGTCTACTGTTGTATAAACTGTATCTTTTTTAGACAAGGCTTCACTTTCTCCCATTATAATTGGTGCTTTTGGACTTAGTTTAAATTGAATGGGTAAGGCGTATTTTATCTGGATAGGCTTTCCGTCCATCTTTGCGGGAATCCATTTTGGCATAGATTTTATTAACCGGATGGCTTCTTCGTCTAATGATTTTTCTACTCCTTTGGCTATATATGGCTCAGTAACGGAACCGTTTTTATCTATGATGAATTGAATTATAACTCTTCCTTCAATTCTTTTATTTCTGGCTTCTTCGGGGTAACGGAGATTCTGTTCGATGAATTTCATACATTCAGCGTTGCCGCCGGGAAAACTTGGCATTGTTTCTATTATCGGGCCGAAGATTATCTCTCCATCTACTTCTGGTGAATAGTCTTCTGAATTCTTTATAACCTCTTTCTCCTTGACATTTTTTATGGTATCGGAAATCTCTGTGGGAGGATTTATCGTTTGTGCAACAGCTTGAACCGGAGTTGCCAACGACGTAATGCCCATAGATACCCCGATAATTGTCGCCGCTTTACCTGCCAACCGTTTCTTTTCCAGTTGTTGCTCCAAGTAGCGTACCTCCGCTTCGCATTTGGGACATGTGCCGAGGCAATCTCCCTGGTACCGGCATTCGGAGGTGATGAATTCTATATCGTTCGCTTCGGCTATTTGTCGGCGAATCTCTTTCAGAATCTTGCAGGTGTTTTTTCCTTTATCCATAGTACAATCCGTTTAGTGTTGTTTCTGAAAAGGTTAAGACGGATATCGGTCTGTTTCAAAGGTAGACAATATATTTGAGATAACAAGTAAAAAGAGAGGAAAATGTAAGAAAAAATAGTAAGCCTTTGGGGCGTAAGAGTGGCTGTTTGTATAGATTGTCCCGGGATAAGGACTTGCGGGAGGAAAGTATAGAGGCGTATAAGGTAATTGTCTGCAGACATTGTTCCAGGATGTTTTATATGGAAGTAGTACGGAGAATTGTTCGGGATATTGAAAAGAACAATTTGAGAACGTTTTCACAATGGAAAAAGTTACTTTATCAATAGTTGTTGAGGTTGCGCTATCAACGTTGCTGAGGTTGCACTATCAACGTTGTGAGGTTGCGCTATCAACGTCACAACGTTGTACTATACTCCTCAATCGCTTGTAAAGTAAAGATAGAACTCTATTGCTAATGATTGATAATGAAAGATTTATATTCCCTTCCTTAAAAGAACGGATAAACTCGTCTTCCCCCCCCCCGTTCGTTGTTTTCATCATGGAGGGCGGGTCGGTTTTTTTTCTGCATACTTTGTTGTATTTAGCAGCTTCAACCCTTCTTTTTACTAACGGGCTTTTGCTCCGTTTCCTACATAGTTAGTTAGACGTCATAACATCGTTAGTTATAAAAATAACTCTTAATGCTAGGACTCCTCACATAGTTAGTTAGGAAATTGCTTTTAATTGCTAATAAGTACGGTAAGTAAAAAGGTCGAAGTGGGAGAGTCCCATTTCTTTTAATCGCTCCACGCTAAGGGCTATATCTTCTTGTGTATTGAAATGCGGAATGTGTGGAATGCGTACCATGATATGTTCCGCCTTGCCCTGTTCCACCAACCATTGCAAATTGGCAAGGCTCTGTTTGTTATCCTTTCCGGTGTAAGTTTGGTAGATGTCCGGATTCATATCTTTGATGTCGACAATGTACTCGTTGATAACGGGGAGCAGCCTTTCCAGATGCGAGCGCGGAACATTGAGGGAAGTTTCCGCGTTGAGTGTCCACGCTTCACCGCACAGTTGGCGGAACTCTTCGATGAATTTGCTCCGCAGACAAGGTTCGCCTCCACCAAAAGTAATGCCGCCTTTGGTGGCGAGAAAATAAAGTTCGTCAATCTTCACCTCGTCGTAAAGCAGTTGTGTATCGTATACCGATTGAATCGTTTCGGGAGAGAGGGTATGGGGATTCAGACAAAATTTGCATCTCAGCGGGCAACCGTGAAACACCACAAGCGTAGTGACGCCTTCGCCATCGGTCGTAAGACGATGCCGGCTGATTCCTACCACGGGAGCGCTTTGCAATGTATCTGTTTCGTTCATTGTTTTTTCTGATTCCTGCCACAAAGATAAGCAATCTGGTAATATTTCAATTCCTATCTCCAATATCTCCTTTAGCTCCTCTATTCCCCTTTACACCTGTTGCATATCGCACAGTTTTTTGTAGTAACCGTTTAGCGCCAGCAGCTCCTCGTGTTTGCCGCGTTCTACAATCTCCCCTTCGTGAAGCACGCAGATTTCATCGGCGTTGCGGATGGTCGACAGCCGGTGCGCAATGGCAATGGTAGTCCGGTTCTTCATTAAATGCTCCAATGCCTCCTGCACCATGCGTTCCGATTCGGTATCGAGTGCGGAAGTCGCTTCGTCCAGAATCAGGATAGGCGGATTCTTCAGTATGGCACGGGCAATACTGATGCGTTGGCGTTGTCCGCCGGACAGTTTTCCGCCCCGGTCGCCAATCAACGTATCGTATCCCTGTTCGCTGGCCATAATGAATTCGTGTGCGTTCGCTATTTTAGCCGCCTCTATCACCGCCTCTCTGGTAGCATCCTTTACTCCGAAAGCGATGTTGTTGTAGAATGTATCATTAAATAAGATAGCTTCCTGATTCACGTTTCCCATTAAATTACGCAAGTCATAAAGCGAGGCGTCTTTTACATTGATATTGTCGATAAGAAGTTCTCCCTCCTGCGCATCGTAAAAGCGTGGGAGTAAATCTACTAACGTCGATTTACCCGAACCCGACTGTCCCACCAGAGCCACACTCTTTCCTTTCTCAATGGTTAGGTTGATGTGTTTCAGCACCCACTGATTATCGTACTTGAAAGAAACATTCCGATATTCAATTTTCTCTTTCAACTCCGTCAGTTGGGCAGGATGCTCACTCTCTTTCATATTGTTGACCGCTTTCAGTATCTTGTCCACGCGCTCCATGGAAGCCAATCCTTTGGGAATGTTATAACTAGCCTTGGAGAACTCTTTCAGCGGATTGATGAGGCTATAGAGCATCACCAGATAGAAGATGAATGAGGGAGCGTTGATGGAAGAGTTGTTGTTCAGGATAAGCGTTCCGCCGAACCATAAAACAATAACAATGAGCACCGTACCAAGAAACTCGCTCATCGGGTGAGCCAATTGCTGGCGGATGTTTACACGGCTGATGGTATCACGATACTCGTCATTGGAAGAGAAAAAGCGCTTGCTCATATTCTGCTCAGCGTTAAAAGCCTTGATGATGCGAAGTCCGCCCAATGTTTCTTCTACTTGAGTCATCAAATCGCTCCACATACCCTGCGCCACTAACGATTTACGTTTCAGCTTTTTGCCGACCAGCCCCATAAACCACCCCATGATAGGCAACACGATAAGGGTGAACAAGGTAAGTTGCCAGCTGATAACAATCAGCGTACCAAAATAAGCGATGATAAGAATCGGATTCTTGAACAGCATATCCAACGAGCTCATGATAGACGTCTCTATCTCCTGTACATCTCCGCTCATGCGGGCGATGATATCCCCTTTCCGTTCTTCCGAAAAGAAACCCAACGGAAGGTTCAATATCTTGCCGTATAGCTGGTTACGAATATCTCGCACCACTCCGGTACGAATGGGAATAATGGTAGCGGAGGAAAGGAAATAAGCTCCCGTTTTAAGGAAAGTCATCAAAGCCAGAAACAGTCCTAATATTAATAAGGTGGTGCTGGCGCCCTGCGTTTCGATAAGGCGGGTAACGTAATAATAAAAGTTGTTGGTAAAAATCTCTTTGAACCCCATGTCGGCATCCCACGGGATGAACTGGTAAGTCGCCTCCTGTATCTTGAATAAGATTTGCAGGATAGGGATAATCAGCGCAAAAGAGAAAATGTTGAGTACGGCAGACAATATATTAAAGAGCACCGTAAGTATCAGAAATTTCTTGTAAGGAGGGATAAACCGCTTGAGGATATGGAAGAATTCTTTCATAGTTGATAAATTAATTTGGGGCAAAGGTACAAAAAGGTGTGAAAATCTTTATCCATATTCTGAATAAAAGTATATATTTGCATTAGTAATTACTAACTAACTCATTAAAAATTTGTAACTATGAAAGAATTGAAAGGAACAAAAACAGAGAAGAATTTAGCTACTGCCTTTGCCGGTGAATCTGAGGCTCGTAATAAATATACCTATTATGCTTCGCAAGCGAAGAAAGACGGATATGTTCAGATTTCGAACTTGTTTTTGGAAACAGCCGAAAACGAAAAAGAACATGCGAAGATTTGGTTCAAGCTGTTGCACGGAATTGGCACAACTGCTGAAAATCTGTTGGACGCAGCCAAAGGTGAGAACTACGAATGGACCGATATGTATGCTACCTTTGCAAAGGAAGCCAAAGAAGAGGGCTTCGACCATATTGCTTTCCTGTTCGAGCAAGTAGCTGCCATTGAGAAAGAACATGAAGAGCGTTATCGCAAGCTTTTGGCTAATGTAGAAGGCAAGATGGTCTTCTCAAAAGAAGGCGATGCTATGTGGCAATGTTCAAATTGCGGTCACATTGTAATTGGTAAAGACGCTCCGCAAGTATGTCCGGTATGCGCTCATCCGCAAGCTTATTTCCAGGTAAAAGCTGAAAACTATTAATCTTATTAAGATAAACTTTCCGGTAAAAAGGCTGTCTCAAAATAAAAAATGAGGCAGCCTTATTTATTTTGTATCAGTTCGATATGAATCCTCTCAAACAGCATGCATTTATCCTTTCATTAATGAAGTTAACTGCATCAATCTCAATCTATAAGATTCTCCACCTTCTGTTTCTAGTTTGAGATACTTACTCTCCGTCTTTTACTCTGCACTTACCTTCCCTGAAACATAGCTTATTTCATTAGGCTTTACTTCTCGTTTTCCTCATTTCATGCAAACGAGCCAGTGCATGTTTTCTGCTCAGTAAGATTTGATGGCGATATACCCAACAGGTGGTAAGGAAGTAAACGCCGGTTTGTAACCAGAGTGCCCGGTACTCGAAAAGTACTTCCTGCAAAGTAGCCCCCATACTGTTGATGCGTACAAATCCGTTGATGCCGAAAGTAGACGGGAACAGCCACGAAACGTATTTCCAGAAAGAGGGAACAGCTGCTCCGGGCCATGAAATACCACTGATAAAGAGCAACGGCAAAGAGGTAAATACAAAGATAAGCATACAGGTTTCCCGGTTCCGGATAGCAATGGAGGCAGTCATGGCAAAGAAGATACAAGCCAGTAAGTAAGGGATTAGAAAAGCAAAGAGAACATCGGGCTGTGCTATTTGTACAAGACTGAACATTCTGGGCACGGCACATAAGATGTAAGTCCCCATTAACATATAAATCATGAAATAGACCAGTGATTTACTTAATACGATACGCAATGTTCCGTGATACCGTTTGTTCAAAGGCACAAGGTCTCTGAAACGGTTGTTCTCCCGGGCGGTTCCGGCTGCCAGACCGATACCCAATAATAATGTTTGCTGTATAATCAATATCAGTACGGCCGGAATCAGGAAACTGGCAAATCCGTTTTGCGGATTAAACAGCGCCACGTTTTCATATTCGAGAGGTTGCGTTCCTACCTCATCTTGCCGGTCGGTAGTGTTGCCGAGCCGGGAAATCTTGATTCGTTTGTTCATCTCCAGCGATACATCGGTACATGTACTCAGCAGGGCTTTATAGTAGAGCAAACCGCTCATATCGCAATATATCTGTACCTGGGTTTGTATGCCTTTGACGATATCGTCGCTGAAATGTTCCGGAATATAGATAGTACCGTAAGCCCCTTTCTGGCGCATTATTTCTTTGGCCTCTTCCAAATCGGAACAATAGGTCACTATATGCAGGTCGGCAGAAGCGTCAACATTACGTAGAAACTTGCGGCTCAGGGACGAATGAGACAGGTCCACCACCGCTACAGGCACTTCGCGTACGGTTTCGTTGGTGTAGATAAAAGCATACAGAATAGGGTAGGCCAACGGAACAAGAAAGAAGAAGATGAGTACGCCCTGGTCTTTAAAGACACTTTTGAGCTCTTCCCACCAAATATAAAACAGGTCGTTGAAGCCTTGTGTTATTTTATCTCTTAATGTCTCTTTTTTCATTATTCTCTGTGTTTAAGGCATATACTTGTAATATAAGATAGCTTTATGCAATCGTTTCAAGACGAAGAGCGGTAGCATAACAAAGATGAGCAACGCGAGGTATGATTCCCAGGCGTAAGACATCGGATAACCGTTGAGCGCCTGGTCTACATAGATAAGGAAATAGTGGCGCAGCGGGAATAAGTTGGACAGGGCTTGCAAGGCCGGATTCATAGCCATCACCGGAAATGAAAATCCGGAGATAGAGAAAGAGACCACTCCCCACAATGAAGCTGCGCTTAGGGCAAGCCGGAGAGAGGGGAGAAGACCAAACAGGAATATGCCGAAGGCTTGAGAAGCCACTACCATCAGCAGCGCAGCCAATAGCATGGGCAGGATGCCGCTGTTGCAGGGGAAATGTAGATATCCGTAAAGGTACACATCATAAAATGCGGCCATGATAAAGAACAAAACCGTTTGCGGCAAGAGCTTCCCGGTTAATGCAATATTGATATTGTTGTTGGCAATGCGCATCCATATTTTGGCGGTATTGTTTTTTATTTCCGAACCGATGGAATAGATGGTTACCATAAATATAAGTAACATCAGGATTCCCGGCAGAATGGTATTGCACAAGTAGACGGAATAGTTCAGCCAGGGATTATTTAGCGCATGGGTGTCAATCACTATGGGTTGCAGAAAAGCCATGGCTTGGTCCTCGGTGGCTCCTTTGGCATACAGATTAGCCCGTCCGATAGCTCCTCCGGCCAGTTCCGACATGGTGCGCAAGTCTTTGTATAGTAAAGAACCGGCTATCAGGTAAGAGTTATTGGTGTAGAACGAAACGGTAGGTTGTTTACTCGAAATGGCCTCTTCCGTCGTTCTTTCCGGTATATAGTAAAAGGCATAGATTTCTCCTCGTTGCATGGCCTCCCTCGCTTCGGTGACGGATGGATAATAGGCTACGATTTTAGTTTGTTGGAATGAATCCAGGTTGCGGATAATGTTCCGGGTAGTGCTTGTATTATCCAGGTCGACCATTCCTACGGGCATGTCGGTAGGCAGTCCGTTTCCCATTAAGGTAGTGAAGAAGACATAGCAAAATAGGGGTGCAATAATCATGCAGAACAGGTAGAGCGGACGGGAACCCATTTCTTTGAATTCGCGCTTTACCAATAAATAGATTCTATTTAAAGTTCCTCTAGTCATTATTTCTTATGTAAAATCACACTCATTCCCGGTCGTAATCCAGTCACTTGTTGAAGGGGTTCGGCACGAACTTCAAAGGTTTTTAAATCAAATTGTCCGGTTGTTTTTGTTGCTTTCCATGCAGCAAAGCTTCCCAAATCTTTTTGATAATACACTTTTAAAGAGATATCTTTATCCAATGCCGGCACCGAGGCGGTAAATTCAGTTCCCATGCCTAAGCCTTTCAGTAAATCTTCCCGCACGTTAAACGTTACCCACATATCGTCCATCATGGCGATGTTCATAATGGGAGCGCCGGTACCTACCAGTTCGCCTATTTTAGGGAATATTTCTGTTACTTCTCCGTCGGCCTGAGCCACCAATACGGTTTCTTTAATGTACGAATTCACCTCTTCTACAGCGCCCTTAGCTCGTTCTACCTGAGCGGCCGCCATCTCTTTGTCTTCTCTTTGCGCACCGTTTTTAGCCATTTCGTATTGCGACTTGGCTGCTTTTTCTGTGGCTTGCATCGCTTGGTAGTTAGCAAAGGTTTCATCTCGTTTTTGTGCAGACATTACTCCTTCTTCATACAGACGGTTGATACGTTGATATGATTTCTCCGCAATGTCGAGTCCGGCTTTTGCCTTTTGCCACATTTCGAAGGCGGCTTGAAGCTGTTCGCTTCGTGTACCTCTTTCTGCTTTATCGCTTTGTGCTTGGGCGGCAGCCTCCATGGCTTGTGCCTGAGTCAGTTTGGCTATTACGTCCGGCGCTTCCAATATAACAAGTGTATCGCCTGCGTTTACTTTTTGTCCTTCTTTTACGCGGAACTCTAAGATACGTCCCGGAATTTTGCTGGATACGCGGTACTCATGTACCTCGGCTTGTCCCTGTATGATTTCCGGACTTTTTCCGAGGGTAAAGAAACCGATAACTGCTACGAGAACAACAACTCCCGTCAAGGTAATCAAGGCTAGTAAAATGTTACTGCGTTGTGATCTTTCTGCCATGGCTATAATGTTTTTATGTATAAACTAATTGAATTATTTTAAGATACCCAGTGATTTCTTTAAATAAACATCGGTTAATTTGACATCTATTTGTGCGTCTATCTTCTCCGATTGTGCAGAGAGCCAAGCCGTTTGTGCTTCCAATACGTTACTGGTCGGAATCACTCCTTCGCGGAATCCTAAGTTAGCATAACGTAAGTTTTCGTCTGCCTTATCCAGATTTTTCTCTGCCATAGCAAGCTTTTTGGCGGCTTCGTTTACTTTGAAACTGCTCTGGTTCACCTGCAATTCTATTTTTTCTTTTACTTCGTCCAATTGGAGTTGGGCGGCTCTGGCGTCCGCTTTGGCTGCTTTTACTTTGTAAGAGCCTTCTCCCCAATGGAATATGGGAATGCTTACCATAACGCCCACGTTCCACATTCCTTTGAATTTCTTTTCAAAGCCATTTACAACAGAAGGATTGGATACGATGTAATTTCCCAATAGCGCTACGGAGGGAAGATATTCGGAACGTACTACATTGACTTTCTGTTTGTAAATGTCGGTAGCTAATTCCAATCCGCGAATTTCCGGACGGTTTTCATAAGCGGTTTCTACATGCTTTTCCACATTCGTGTACGGCATGGGGAGATTCTCTAAATTTTCGTCAGTTAACTGAATAGGGGTGGTGATGTCTATGCCGCATAGTTGACAAAGAACCATTTTGGCAAGACTCAGTCCGTCGTTTACTTTGGTTAGTGTCATTTCGGCTTCATTCACTTTCACCTTTACGGAGAGTCCGTCGGCTTTGGTTGCGACTCCTTCTCTTATCATCTTTTCTATATCGCTGTCCAGTTTCTGTACCAATTGCAGGAAACTCTCGGCCAGTTGTTTCTTGTGTACCAGTGAAATAACCTGCCAGTAAGCCTCGTCTGTACTGAGAATCACTTCCTGTACGTTGGTCTCGTGCTGAGCCATGGAGAGCTTTTCGGCATAGTTGGTGATTTTATTGTAAGCCCGTATCTTGCCGCCCATATAAATAGGTTGCGTAAGGGTTACGGCGCCGGCATACATATTTCGGGTATCGGTGCGGAGTGCGTCTGTAAGGGAAGTGCCCATTGCATTCAGGGGAGAGGCAATATCAAGTGCTGCCAACGGGGCAAGTAGTTGTCCTAAATCCGGATTGGCGGCGGCAATTTGTTGCATCGTGGCCTGAAACTGCGGCTGGAGAGTACTTCCCATCGTAGACAATCCTTCTTTTTGTTCGTTGCTGAGGAGGGAAACTTCCCGTTGGTTCCGCATATAAGTGCCTGTTGCCGAGAACTTAGGTAAGTAATTGGTAAAAGCGGCTTTCTTCTCGTAATGTGCTGCTTTTATTTTTTCCTGGGCTATTTTTAATTCTTTATTATTCCTTATAGCCAATGCACGGCAACTGTCGAGGCTGAGCATTGTCTGAGCAGAGCTCATGGACATAATTCCTGCCAACAAAACGAAACAGATACTCTTTTTCATAGTTCTATATTCTTTAGCGTTTTTGTATGTGGTTGCATAGACAACGATGCAAATATAGAAGTATTTTATGAAAGGTAGGCTTAATTTATTAAAAAGTTTAGGTCGTTTTTTCCTTTTTTATCTACTCTTACTCCAAGGAAAAAGATTGGGAGCCTATCATGTTACCATCGGCAAAAATATAAACTTGATAAGTTCCTGCCTGTAGAAATTCTTCTACATCCCAATAGACGGTTACTTGTTGCTCTTCTCCGGTGTATTCGATATATTTTTTGATGGAATATCCAATCTCACGGTCTTCGTATGGGAAGGTGTTGGAAGCGCTCTTTGTGAGTACTTCATTACCCGGTTTGGTGATACGTATATATAAGGTACGTTCTCCGGTAGTGGCCGTAATGTTTTTCACAATGGTGAAGTCGATAGCTAGCTTGGTAATATTCTTTACCTTGTTGGTTGTTTTGCCGCGTTTGTTCTTTGGCGTAACATGTATATTGGTGGCATCCAGTTGGGCCGCCAGTGTCACTTTCTCGTTCAGGTTCTTCTTTTCTTCTGCCAGATTGCTGATTTGGCGGGTTGCTTCGGTGTATCTTTGTTTCACCTGTTTATTCTCGGTAGTAAGCGCCTCGTTAATCCGGTTCAGGGAGTCTATTTGTAAGATATAGCTTCTCATCACGGCGCGTACGGTGTTCAGTTCTTTTTTCAGGCGGGTGATTTCTGCCGCATTGGTCGACTTTACTTGTCTCAACTCTTCCAGCAGGCGCTGGGTTTTCAGTTTCTCGCTTTCCAGTTTCTCAAACAGGGAATCGTTGTTGATTTGTATCTGCAATTCGTCGTATTGATTGGCGAAGTGGGTGTATTCATTCTCCATCTCTTCTTTTTCTATTTCGAAGAGTTGAGCCATTTCTTTGTTCTCTTGCTGGGTACGTAGCAGTAAATAAGCGAGAATTCCCAATCCTATCACTAATATAATAATGGCGCTTATGATAAGCCCTTTTTTCTTTTCCATAATGTAGATAATTAATACATTGATTATACCGTCGGCAAAAATAATGTTTTTTATGGATAGGATAAGGAAAATTATTATGGAAATTTTTCTTTAATACAAAAAAGGTTGTACCTTTGCTTAAAATTTGAGAAAAGGATAAGGTATTTATCTAACATTAAAATAATAATAATATGTCAAAAGTAACTGTAGTAGGTGCAGGTAATGTAGGCGCAACATGTGCTAACGTTCTTGCTTTTAACGAGGTAGCAGACGAAGTAGTAATGCTCGACGTTAAAGAAGGAGTTTCTGAAGGTAAAGCAATGGATATGATGCAAACAGCTCAACTTCTGGGCTTTGACACTACCATTGTAGGTTGTACAAATGATTATGAGAAAACAGCAAACTCGGATGTAGTAGTGATTACTTCCGGTATTCCCCGTAAACCGGGTATGACTCGCGAAGAGTTAATCGGAGTAAACGCAGGTATCGTAAAATCAGTTGCAGGTAACATTTTGAAGTATTCTCCGAATGCTATCATCGTAGTAATCTCTAACCCGATGGATACGATGACTTATTTGTCATTGAAATCATTAGGTTTGCCGAAAAATAGAATTATCGGTATGGGCGGTGCTTTGGATAGCTCTCGTTTTAAATATTTCTTGTCTCAGGCTTTAGGTTGCAATGCTAACGAAGTAGAAGGTATGGTTATTGGTGGACATGGCGATACTACAATGATTCCTTTGACTCGTTTCGCTACCTATAAAGGTATGCCTGTTTCTAATTTCATGTCGGAAGAGAAATTGAACGAAGTGGCTGCCGCTACCATGGTAGGTGGTGCTACGTTGACTAAGTTGCTCGGTACTTCTGCATGGTATGCTCCGGGTGCAGCCGGCGCAATGGTGGTAGAGTCTATTATCCATAACCAATGTAAGATGGTTCCTTGCTCTGTCTATTTGGAAGGTGAGTATGGCGAATCGGATATTTGCTGTGGAGTACCTGTTATTTTGGGTAAGAACGGTATCGAGAAGATTGTAGAATTGCCTTTGAACGAAGAAGAGAAAGCTAAATTTGCAGCCAGTGCAGCTGCTGTTCGTAAAACGAATGCTGCTTTGCACGAAGTGGGTGCGCTTTAATTGAACTCATTGCATTAATTTATAGAAACGGGGGTGTTGTCCTATATGGGCGGCACCCCCTGTTCTTTTTCCCACATAGTTAGTTAGACATCGTAGCATAGTTAGTTATCCGCATAACTAACTATGTGGGAAGGGCTAACATTATTAGTTATTTGCGCCCCTTGAAATCGTATGTTTTAGTACTCGGTTTTGTATGGAAAAAGGAAGAGTCTTTGCTTTTTCTTGCTAAAAGAACTTTCTAAACTTTTACTTCCTTATGCTGGGCGCTATTGAAAAATTGTATACATTTGTGAACTGTAACCGTTTAATAACTAAGGTAATGAAAAAACTATTTCCACTGATATGCTTCCTCTTTTCTCTCATCCCCTTTGTGAAAGGGCAAAGTGTGACGGATTCCATTGTTGTGTCAGGAAAAGTGGTGCTTCGCACGCCCCAATCGCCGAAGGTGATTACCGCCATAGAGTGTAACCCTTGGCAAGATTCCGGCAGGAAAGCTGTCTGGTTGGCGGAAGACGGTTCATTTAAAACAAAAATGTATTTCCCTTATGGACATAGCTTTACAATTCTATATGGTTCCAGTTTTATCAACGCCTATGCCGAACCCGGAGATTCCATCTATGTGGAGGTGGATGCGGAACGGCTGTCGAAAGGAGAGGAGAATGCTCTTTTCAGTGGCGACCGGGCTACGGTGAATAATGAGTTCAGTGCGGCTTATGCTTCTTTGCATTCGGCTTTTGATGCAAAACTTCCGGATGACACTACCGCATTGCAGTCTTATATGCCTGTATTCCAATCGGAATACGAAAAAGTGAGAGAGCGGGTTGCTGCGTATGCGCAGTCTCACGCTATGGGTGCCGAAGCTCGGTATCTGATAGACCGTATGGCTCTTTATTCGCTGTCCAATCTGGCTTTCGATTATAAAGGCGCTTCCCCTCAAGAGCAGTTGGCTTTTTGTACTCATTTGCTGTTTGACATATATAATAAGGAGAATTTGCGGGTGATGATGTTCCCATATCATTTGGCGTCTTGTCTATATGCGGTGCTGAATGCCGATTCCCTTTTGCTGCAATATGCCAAGGAGAAAGACTTTCAAAAGTACTGTCGGCGCGGGTTTCAAGTGTTGTCGGAATTGCCGGAAAGTCCGTCTCGTGATGTTCTGATAACAGCGTTTGCAGAGCGCATGCAAGAGAATGGAGATTTGGAATTGCCAGACAGGAGGCTGTTTGTTAACAGTGCATTCTATGATTATCTCTTCCAATCCGTTCAGAAAATGAAGGTCGATTTTCCGGAAGTGGAGGTCGATGCAGACGTTCAGTTCTATACACCGGAAGGGGTAAAGAAAGTGGAGACCACCAATTTCGGTCACTATCTGAAAGAGAAATATAAAGGCAAAGTCATTTATTTGGATATATGGGCTTCGTGGTGTGGACCGTGTCGTGCCGCAATGAAAGAAGCTGAAACCATACATCGTTTATACGAAGGGAAAGAGGTTGCTTTTGTGAATGTTTGTTTGTCGTCTAATCAGAAAAACTGGAATCAGTTTGTGGCTTCATTGAAAGGCCATGGAGAGCATTATTATGTAGCAGACGAAAATGCTTCGGCTTTGTTTATGTCCGTTTTTAAGGTAAAAGGTTTCCCCACCTATTATCTTTTGGATAGAAATGGAAAGATTATAACGGATAAACCCGCACGTCCGGCCTCTGTTGCGGAGCTGAGCAAAATGTTGGATGAAGCCTTAGATGTTTCCGAGTAAAGATTCTTCCATTACAAAAGAGGTTGGTAGAGAGGTTTTTTTATTTATAGCTGTTGTAGGGTTGTTGTCTGCTAAACATCTTTCGTTCGATTTCAGCACAACTTTTATCGGATAACTGACTTATTCGTATAGAATTTCTAGCCGTATTAGCAGGATACTCCTGTTTTTGCAAATAAAAGAAGCTGTTTTAAACAGAATGAGAATTTCTTCCGGTTCTATTTAAAACAGCTCAAATAGGATATAAAGTAAACAGTTAAAACGAACTGCTATGCTTTAATGCATTTTCAATCAATGATATCGAACTACGGCAAACTATACATGACTGTATGTGTAACCGCCTATGTCTTTTCTAATCAATCATATCGAAACCACAGTAAGGAATCAATGCTTTAGGCATCTTGATACCTTCCGGAGTTTGGTTATTCTCTAATAACGCGGCAACGATTCTCGGCAAGGCCAATGCAGAACCGTTTAACGTGTGGCATAACTCCGTCTTCTTGTCCGCTGTGCGGTAACGGCATTTCAGGCGGTTTGCCTGATAACTGTCGAAGTTTGAAACCGAACTAACTTCCAACCAACGTTGTTGTGCTGCCGAATAAACCTCAAAGTCGAAGCAAATAGCCGAAGTGAAACTCATATCACCGCCACATAACCGGAGAATACGGAACGGAAGTTCCAGTTTCTGTAAAAGTCCCTCTACATGGGCAAGCATCTCTTTATGAGATTCTTTTGAATGTTGTGGAGTGTCGATGCGTACAATTTCCACTTTAGAGAATTCGTGCAAACGGTTCAGTCCGCGTACATCTTTTCCGTAAGAACCGGCTTCTCTACGGAAACATTCCGTGTAAGCGCAGTTTTTGATAGGTAACTCTTTCTCATCCAGAATCTCATCTCTATAAATATTGGTCACAGGCACTTCGGCTGTAGGGATTAAATATAAATCATCCAGATTGCAATGGTACATTTGTCCCTCTTTATCAGGTAACTGTCCCGTGCCGTAGCCGGATGCCTGGTTTACTACAGTCGGAGGCATAATCTCCAAATAACCGGCTTCGCGAGCCTGGTCGAGGAAGAAATTAATCAATGCGCGCTGCAAACGGGCTCCTTTGCCTTTGTATACCGGAAATCCGGCACCGGTAATCTTTACGCCCAGTTCAAAATCTATCAAATCATATTTCTTTGCCAGTTCCCAATGAGGAAGCGCATCCGCCGGAAGCTCGGGAATAACCCCTTCCATTTTTTCCACTACATTGTCTTCAGCTCCGAATCCTTCGGGAACCTCAGCATAAGGAACGTTTGGAATGGTATATAAGATAGTTTGCAAATCAGCGGTAGCACTATCCATTTCTTCTTGTAAAGACTTGTTGCTTTCCTTTATTTCGGCAACACGGGCTTTCGCTTTTTCCGCTTCCTCTTTTTTACCCTCTTTCATCAGAGAACCAATCGTTTTGGAAAGCGAATTCACCTCTGCCAGATTCTTATCTAATGAGTTCTGTGCGCTGCGGCGTTTATTATTCATTTCCACCACTTGCGCAATCACTTGTTTAGCATCTTTAAAGTGCTTTTTTTCCAAACCACGGATTACCTCGTCCGTATTTTCTGTAATTTGTTTGATAGTAAGCATATACTTTTGTTTTAAACTTTCTTTTGAGGAGCAAAGATAGAGAAAAAACGCGTATCTTATCATAGGAGTTCGAAGAAAATTGACTTTAGTAAGAGTGATATGACTTCTTGTCCGGATAGAAGTGCTTTGTTCTTCTCCTCTCACGGTCTTATACCTCCGGGAATGAAAAAGAATCTAAGTTCTCCATCCTTGAGGACTATATAAGATAAAGGACGAAAAATAGACGGATATGTGAAGCGGTAATCAGCTCAGCTCTGATAACTGTTTTGGTTCTTGCGTCTAAATTATTCAGTTTCGATTAATCGGGATAGGATTAAATTGATAAAAGCAACTTCGTTTGTTTGGAACAACTCTTTGCGGAAAGTTGAAATAAGAAAGAAATGAGTGATTACCAATCAACGAATCAATCACTTAGACGTAAAATGCAAAAAAGGTGACAAAAATGTTCGAAAGGTCTAAGAGTTTTAGCTGACAACTTGGCAGTTTTAAACGCTAAGGTATTGACTGTAAGCTTTGTGACAAAAATTTATATACCTTTAGAAACTAAATAATTTAGAAGCCTCTATGAAGGGTTGCTCTTAGGGTCTTCGGGACAATGTATGCTATAGAGACTTCTAATCTGATTTTTTAAGAAAAACGCATCAAGGCTGTAGAATATTTATGTACTTTTGTCTTGATAATTATTCCGAATAAGAACAACCATTTATTTTAAGAAAAATAGAATATATAATAATGATGAATATGAATAGAGTAAAGAGGGTTTTAATGATTGTAATAGTGGCTATGTGGGTTTTCTCCGGTGTGGATGTTTCTGCTCAAACCGGACGCAATGTAGCTTATAAGGTGTCGGTCGGCGATATTTCTTATACCAAAAAAGAACCGAAAACAGATATGGTTTCTGTATTCAATGCCATTGGTAACGCAATGCTTACAGGGCAAGTTAGTGAACAATTGGATACATACATCGATGCCGTCAGAGCCAATGTCGTTAAAGGTTTGGGTAATGTGAGGCGTTTCCGCACGATTGACGGTTCCTTCAATCCCGGTGAAATAGATGGCGAGCAGGCTTATTATGTTGATGGTACGATAGCCAACATTGCTACTACTTCTAAAACAGTTACTCCCGCAGATAAAAACAAGAAAGCTCAGAATTATTATAAGGCACTGATAAGTTTGACCTTGAATTTGAAAGATGCTCATACGGACGAGATAGTCAGTAGCCAAGCTTTTAGCCTGTCCGAATACGAGGCAAGCTGGGAAGAAACTGCTGAAGTAGCCGTAAATAAAGCGCTCGAAAAGTTATCAACAAAGATAACAACATACTATAATAAGGCATTTCCTCAAACTGCTTCCATTGTAGAGCGGAATGAGGTCAAAAGTAATAAAGTGAAGGAAGTCTATATTGATTTGGGTGCTGCGGAAGGTGTTTTCGAAGGTATGCACTTCAATGTATATTCCATAAAGAAAATAGCAGGAAGGGAAGCCCGGAAGGAACTTGGCCGTATTCGGATTTCGGAAGTCTCAGGAGATGATATCAGTTTATGTAAAGTACAGCGAGGCGGCAAGGATATCAATGCAGCCATCGAAGCCGGTGAAACGGTCATTATAGTCAGTATGGAATAATAACTGTCTTTGTTTCATTAAGTATTTTCAAAATCTATGTCTCACATTGAGGGTATTCACGCTGATGGAGGTAGCTAGTATACACGATTAGCTTGTATACCTTAAAATTATTAATTAACAATATTGGTTTTTACTATCAAAAATCTATAATATAACTTGCGGAATATTCGCCGGATGCTTTCACTGTAAATGGACCATTGTTTTTGCTAATAGATATTGTAATAGCATTGGATGATGGAGTACCACGGCGTTCTGTTAATTCTATTTGTGCATTAAAGTTTTTCTTTACAGGTCCACATGTTCTTTCAAAGGATTTGGCTGCGGAAAATTTTTCAACTTTGCCTCCTTTTTCTGTATTATACTTAACTTCATCTATATAAAAATATACTTTTCCCGATATTTGATATTTTACATAGTAAAAATCGTTATCAATAATTTCTTCCTTTAAGGAAGAGTCTTTTTCACATGATAGAAAAGCCAATGCTAAAATTGCTGCGGTTATTATAAATTTTAGTGTTTTCATAGCTATTGATTTTTTTTTGCTTGTGTCTTGTAATTTTTTAATAAATAAAAAATAGAGATATAACCTTATCATTATACCTCCATTTTTTAGATATTTTAGTGAGAACTAATTATGCTTCAGTTGTAGCAGGAATTACAGAAACATAGCTTCTGTCTTCGCGTCCTTTTTTGAAACATACAGTTCCGTCAACTAATGCGTAGAGAGTATGGTCGCTGCCCATACCGATGTTTTCACCCGGATGATGAGCTGTTCCTCTTTGACGAACAATGATGTTACCAGCTTTACAAGCCTGTCCACCGAATATCTTTACGCCTAATCTTTTGCTTGCTGATTCACGGCCGTTCTTAGAACTACCTACACCTTTCTTATGTGCCATTTCTTCTAAATTTTAATTGATTAAGCAATAACTTGTTTGATAGTTAACTCTGTAAATTGTTGACGATGTCCGTTCAACTTTCTGTGTCCTTTTCTTCTTTTCTTGTGGAATACCAATACTTTTTCACCTTTTACAAGAGGAGAAATTACTTCGCATACCACTTTTGCACCCTCTACAGTGGGAGCTCCTACGGTAACCGTACCGTTGTTGTCTACTAATAAAACTTTTTCAAACTCAACAGTCTTGCCGTTTTCAGCTTCCTGAATGTGGTGTACAAACAATCTTTTGCCTTCTTCAGCTTTGAACTGTTGTCCGTTAATTTCTACAATTACGTACATGTTATTTTTATATTAAACGGTTTCTTCGCAAGGTGAACTTTAATCACTTAAAGCTACTTTTTCGAACCTCCACGAACTAAATTGGCTGCAAATTTACGATTTAATTATGGATGAGCAAAACTTTGAATACTTATTTTTCATATTTTCTGTAAGGCGAATGGAGAATGGAAGTAGAATCGATTAGTTTTCGTTCTCCTCCCGATATCCGCTACGGCTCATGCGTATACCTTCTTCTATGATGGTTACACTGCGGCGATGAATTAAACGAAGGTTCTCGAAATAGCAAGGGTTGTCTTCCTCGTCGGTAAAAAATACAACAAACGTATCTCTTACGGTTCCGTATGGTTTGTAAATAAGTAAGTCGTACATTTGGGCATATTCGTCCGCTTTGAGCCAGAGGTTTACATCTTTTCTTTTTAAGCGTTCCAATGATTGATCTACGGGTATGGCTCCCAGAAGGTCTATTTTATAACCACAATGTTCCGTATTTCTGAGTTCATACATGAGATAAGGAAATTCCTTTTTATTATTTTGAGGCCTTTGATGACAAATTGTTGCCAGCAAACCCAATATAAAAAAGTAGAAAACCTTTTTCATGCTTTATTTGTTATTTATTTGCCAATTTTCGGTTAGGTTAAAGACAACGGACAAATATAGAAAAGAAGTGCGGGTATTTCTATTCATTCGTCAAAGGAACTCCTCGAAAAGTTTGTAGTACGAATAAAAGAAATAGCCCACACTTTTTAGATATATAATTCTCGAATTGACTATATATCAAAACTATGGGGTATTCTCTTTTTTCTTGTACTACAAAGTGAATGTTCGAGGTTCCCTTTAACAAGAATAAAAGGCTAAAGCTTCTTCTTCCAATTAACGTTGTAACGTAACGCTTTTGCGTTGCAAATATAAATACAAAAAAGATATAGCACGCATTTCGGAGAAGAAAATTAGTTATTAGAGCGCTTTTTTTCTTTTATTCGTCCTCCTGAAAGCCAAAATTTGCGATAATAACTCTCGTTTAGGCTGCTTACAATTACTCCGCGGGAATTACTTGCATGAATAAATTTTTCATCCTTTAAATAGATTCCTACATGAGTAGGGATGCGTTTGGACTTAGCATTATGGAAAAAAACAAGGTCTCCTTCTTGTAAGGAATTCTTTTTTATCCGGTGGCAGACATTTATCTGTTCGCTTACACTGCGGGGTAGTTCTATGCGATAAACTTTTTTGTATAATGAGCGTGTCAGCCCGGAGCAATCCGTGCCTTGTTTACTATGATTCCCATGGCGATATGGAACTCCTATCCATTTGGCCGATTCCAGATATAATTCATGGTTGTCCTCTAAATTGATGTCCATACCTAGTATGATGCCCGCTCGGGCTAATTCCCTGTATTGATAGGACGGGGCACTACTTTTGCACGAGGTCAGCAATAGAAAAATTCCGATAAAGTAGATTAGTTTATGTTTCATTCTTCTATATTAAAGTAGTTTTCCAATTCTTGTTCGGCAGAGTGATTCTCGTTTGTTAAGTCACGTATAATGAGGCCTTTTTCCAACAAGGCAATACGCCGGCATATATCCGTGGTATGATTGAGGTTATGGCTGGATATAAGAATGGTGGCGCCTGTTTCCCTGTTGTAGTTTTGCAGTAGATGCTTGATGAAGGATTGTGAACTCGGGTCGAGAAAATTAAAAGGTTCATCCAATATCAGTAAGCTCGGCTGGTGAATCATGGCTGTTATGATTCCAATCTTTTGTTGGTTTCCGGCGGAGAAATTGCGTATAAGTTTCTTTTCTTCCAGTATTTCTCCGTTCATAAATCGTTCAAAAGGTTTGATTCGCTCATCTACTATTTCCTTGTTTAACCCATACATCTTTCCTACAAAGTAGAAATATTCTTTTGGGGTAAGGTAGTCGATAAGGAAACTGCTGTCGATATAAGCACCTGTGAACTTTTTCCACTCTTCGCTTTTGCTTACATCTATATCGCCGACACAGACCGTTCCCCGGTCTGCTTTCAATAAGTCGAGCATTAAACGGAACAGGGTTGTTTTTCCGGCTCCGTTGTTACCTACCAAGCCCAGTATTTCTCCGGATTGTACCGTATAGTTCTCCATATCGACGGCCCTTTTGGAACCGAAAAACTTCTGTAAATGATTGATTGTTATATCCATATTCTTATAGATTTATCGGGTGCTTCTGAATCCGTCCATGTTTGTATATCGTCTTTTCATGAAACGTTTATATATGTTTTGCAGCCACCAGTTATGGGTAAGAGTGAGTGCAATGCCAAATACCAATAAAATAAGTTGTCCGGTAGTGTCTCCCCATATCCAGCAACATAAATTGTTCAATAATATGGGAATAAAGAAAACAACGACTGTCAGTAAGCTCTGAAACGAATTGCCGTTTGATACGTTTCTTCCGGTTATTTGAGTATTTAAGGGGAATGTTTTATTATTATATACTGCTAATTGAAACAGCAACGCATAGATGGGACCGGAGGTCATAAATAAATAGGTCAATGCCGTGAGCACCGTTATTTTTCCGGTAAGAATAGCCGGAATACAAAGTATGAGAGGAATAATTAAAAGCGCTGTGTTAAAGTAGTATTTGGCTTTTAATAAAGATAAGATAGATTCTTTCCGGCTGATTAATCCATCTAGATAGTTGCCCTCTACATTCATGATTTGCACCAGTGTAATGACTCCGAGTACGGCAAAATTATAAATGCAGATAAAGTTTTTCATGAATCCGGTGTCGTAGATATTGGAAAAACTGAGCATCAGGGAAAATCCCAACATATAGATAAGTCCCATACGGAATTGTTTGAGTACGGCTTTGTTTCGTGTGCGTAATTTTATTTCCAGGCGTATATATTCTCCAATCTCTCCCCACCGGTCGAGAAACTTGTATTCGGAAACATGCTTTAAACGGGTGTTCTCTACTTTGGCCAACTCCTTATATATATAGCGTTGCTGGGTTATGAAGACGACCCTATATAAAAAGGCAAGGAGAAGAAGCGGGAATATCCACCAGACTGGTTTCCATAGAATAAAGCCTTCACCCAAATTTAAAGTCAATGTGCTCAGTTTGTTTCCGGGAAGTAAAAATTCCAGGGCTATAAGGCCACCATAGAAGAAGAGGGGCAAGAGTATGAATACGAATCGTTCGTTAATGATGGTACGGCATAACAGGTACCAATAGTTGTTGATGAGGAATAAAATCCAATATCCTATCAGGAATCCGAGGACTCCGGTTAAGCCATAATATTTAAAAATGGCCGTAAAAGCAAAGGGTATGAGTAGGGCAAACCAAAAAAGATTATAAGAACTTAGTCCGGAGCGGAGCAGAAAATATTGAATGAGTTGCTTCTTTTTGACCGGAAGCAATATGTAAGGCTTTATTTCCTGTACCGGAACTTTCAGAAATAGGAAACGAAAATAGAAATCGAGGGTTAGCAGGTATAACATACCCTGATTGAAAAGATGAAAAGCCTCGTTGTTTGGTTGTGCTTTCTGGAAGAGGGTGGGAAGAAACAAACCGATAAGCACTAAATAAAGAAGCCAGATACTTATAGATATGGAGGTAATAAGTTTGGCAAAACGATTTTTCTCAAACATTGGATTCCTTTTGTTTGCCAATTTCCGGTACTTCCGTAGTTCTGAATAAATCATGTGTCTTCTGTTTTAGAATAAGGACCCGCTTTCATAGCCGGTTAGCTATTCAAACGGGTCCTTTCTGTTTATCGGTTTACTTTTCTGTTGTTATACTCACTTGAATGCAATTGCCTTGTTTTACTAAATCATGGGCAAAGTCGCGGATACTTTGTGCAGTAATTCCATTTAGAATCTTTACATAATCTTCCTTGTCACTTATATGATTCCAGTAATAATTCTCAAGTTTGCCTAACCAGTAAGCATTCTTTTTCAAATTCTCATTATGGCTTTTCAGCATATACTCTTTCACTTTGTTTAAATCGCTCTCTTTCGGACCTTCTTTGGCAAACTTTTCTAACTCAGTTAAGATAATGGCTGTCATCTTCGCTCTTTTTTCCGGACCGGTTTCAAAGCTGATTTCTATTCCGGCACTTTCTTCCGGATATCTTTCGACATCTCCGCCTACACTCACGCCATAGGTTCCGCCTTCTTTTTCCCGTACGTTTTCCGTATAAATCAAATCAAGAATTTGGGTAAGGATGTTCATCTTCAGGCTGTTTTCCGTATTGAAAGCACATTTGCCGTGCAAGGTAATGTAGACACTTGCTTTCGGGGTTTCCATCTTCTTGACAAAGATGTTCTCATACTTTCCGGTACGTTGACGCAACTGGATATCTTTATACGTCTCATTACGATTTAAGGAGGGCAAAGAACCTAAATATTCTTCAAACATAGGCGCTGCTTTTTCCACGTCGATATTTCCTACAAACAAGAATGTAAAGCCGCTGGCGTCAGCAAAACGCTCTTTGTATATTTCCAGAATCCGTTCGTTATCAATCTGGTCTACCATTTCTTTGGTTAACTGCTGTGCCCGTGGATGATTGTTATATACTGCTTTAGAAATGGAATCGGAAAACGCTTTCATCGGATTGGCTTCGGCACTTTCTAAAGAAATGCGTTGTTTGGTTTTAAAAGATTCGAACACTTCTTTATCCATGCGCGGAGCCGTCACCTTTAAATAAGTGAGTTGCAGCATCGTCTCCAAATCCTTAGGAGAACAAGCTCCGGAGATTCCCTCTCTGGTTGCGGAGAGGTACGTTTTGACATTTGCATTTTTTCCGGCCAGCACTTTGTGTAAATCCAGTGCACTGAAGTTTCCTACGCCTCCAAGCTCTATTACATTATTTAAAGTAAGGATGTTAGGAATGTCTTTATCCGGTAGCAAAGAGCTTCCGCCTTCGCTAAATGCTCTCATAATGATTTCGTCTGATTGGAAATCAGTAGGTTTAACCACTACTTTTACTCCGTTGGATAGAGTGATAAGTGTGCTGCCGAAGGGACCATTTTCTTTTTTGATAATTTTGCCGGCTTTCGGTTTTTCAGCCATAAGAGGTTCATTGGATGTTTTATCCTCGTAGGGAGTAAGCTTTTCATTCATTGTCGTTTCATAGGCCTGAAGAATCGATTCTTTTGTCGGATACTTGAAGCCTTCTTTTTCCGGTAAGAATAGCGAGATAACGATATTTGAATCGCTGACCAATTCTCCGGAGAACAGGGAGTTCAGCAGCTCAACATTGATGGCCGGAGCCAGTTGTTGCATAATCTCAAATTCTTGTGCCCGGTTGGGAATAGGCTCATTATCTATAAAGTGGCGGATGTATTCCTGCGCAAACGTATTGCTTTGGGTTTTGTCCCGTTCATTGTAGCTTGATTCAAGCGCACTCATATAATTCGCTCTGGCACGGTCATATTCCGCAGCAGTAAAGCCGAATCTGCGTGCACGCTCTATTTCGCGCAATGCCGCGGTTAACGCATTTTCTATGCCATTGTCTTTTGAAGCAATGTAGCATGTATAGGCATCTTTTGTTTTGGCAACAATGAAGTCCTCATCGGATACTTCGGCTTGCAAATAGGGTGGGTTGGGCACTTGGGCCAGTTCATACAGACGCATATTCAGCATCTGGCTGATAAGCATTTTGGCATACGAATACATGAGATAATCATATCTGCCCTTTTGGTTGTTTGGAATGACGTCATGTTTATAGAAAAGGCAAATCATCGGATTGGTTTGCTCTTTATCTTTGGCTATTGTGATGATTGGTTCCTTGTTGTCCGGAACACCAAAGTAAACACGTTCGGCCGGGTTCTCCGGCATTTCTATCGGAGAGAAGATTTCTTTTATTTTCGCTTCGATTTCGTCCGGATTGATGTCTCCGATAACGATGATTCCTTGTTGGTCGGGACGATACCATTTCTCATAGTAATCTCTTAACGTCTGATATTTGAAGTTATCTACCACTTCCATCGTTCCGATAGGGAGGCGATAAGCATATTTGCTTCCTTCGAATATTTCCGGGAAACAGTTTTCATACATACGCATCATGGCTCCCGTCCGGGTTCTCCATTCTTCATGTATCACACCTCGTTCCTTATCTATTTCTTTCGGGTCGAGAGTCAGTCCGTCGGCCCAGTCGGATAGGATATAAAGGCAGGAGTCAATGGCTCCCGGTACGGTTACCGGCACATTGTTGATGTTATAAACCGTTTCATCGACCGACGTATAAGCATTTAAGTCCATTCCGAATTTTACTCCGATTGTTTCCAGATAATGAGTCAGGCTGTTTCCCGGGAAATGGCGGGTGCCGTTAAAACACATGTGTTCCAGGAAGTGTGCCAATCCGCGTTGGTCGTCTTCTTCAAGGATAGAACCCACTTTCTGTGCAATATAGAAATGGGCGCGTTGTTCGGGCCAGTTATTATGGCGAATATAATAGGTAAGGCCATTGTCTAGTTTTCCGATTCTTACATCCGGGTCCATAGGAATCTCCGGCATGAGAGCCTGGGCAGCTGCAGAAAGGCTGCATACGAGGAAGAGAAAATACAGGCTGGTTTTTTTGATTAGATTTTTCATATAGTTTGGGTATTAGTTCTCTGAAGTCCATTCCGTAAGATTACACAGATAGATGGAACTGCAAAGTGTTTGTGTAATCATTAAGTTCTTGATAGACTACTTTTTATATTTAAAGTCTTATGCAGGAAACACTGCATAAGACTTGGTTTGCTTTAAAGAAGCAATAAGATTGATTATAGATTATGTTCTATCAAATAGCGCTCAGATTCAATAGCTGCTTTGCAACCACTTGCGGCCGCCGTAATGGCCTGGCGATAATGTGGGTCGGCCACATCGCCTGCTGCGAATACTCCGGGAACTTTTGTGCGGGGAGTTGCGCCTTCTGTTAGAATGTAACCTGTTTCGTCTGTATCGAGATAAGGCTTGAATATGTCCGAATTAGGTTTATGACCGATAGCCAGGAAGAAACCGTCGATAGCTACATCATATCGGCTTTCGTCCGGTTGTCCCATTCTTTTTACTAAGTGTACGCCTTCTACTCCGTTCTCGCCGTAGAGTCCCACTGCATTATGTTCGAATAGAACTTCAATTTTCGGATTGTTGAGGATTCTTTCTTGCATAATTTTAGAAGCGCGTAAGTAATTCTTGCGGACAATCAGATATACTTTGGAGGCCAGGCTAGCCAGATAAGTAGCCTCTTCGCAAGCCGTATCTCCACCACCTACAACAGCTACCACTTTTTTGCGATAGAAGAATCCGTCGCAGGTTGCACAAGCACTAACACCCATACCTGCATACTTTTGCTCATCTTCCAATCCTAAATATTTGGCTGTAGCTCCGGTACTGATAATCACAGTGTCGGCTTCGATTACTTTTTCGTCGTCGATGGTTATTTTGTAAGGAGCTTTACTTAAATCGGCAGCGGTAGCTATACCTGTCCGGATTTCTACGCCGAAGCGTTCTGCCTGTTTACGTAAATCTTCCATTAATTCCGTTCCGCTGATGCCTTCCGGATAACCCGGGAAGTTTTCTACATCCGTTGTAATAGTCAACTGTCCTCCGGGTTGGATACCTTCGTATAAAACCGGTGACAAGTTTGCACGTCCCGTATAAATTGCGGCTGTATAGCCTGCAGGTCCTGAACCGATGATTAAACATCTTACTCTTTCATTACTCATAGTTTCTGGTTTTAAGGGTTAGTTATTATCTTAAATCTATTATTTCCGCTTGAGGATATCGTTTCGTATCCAGTGTAAAACTACTGTCCGACAAGTTTTGCTTGTTACGGTAGGAGAGGATTTCAATGGTCATTTCTTCTCCTCTTTTTGAGTGAACCCGTATGAAAACAGGCTGGGAACTGCTTTGTTCTATCAGTAATTCTATTTGCGATATATCTTGTTTCTTGTTTTCCGGAGTGAGTACTACTTTATACACGGAATTTCCTTTATAGGAGATTGTTCCGGCCATTTTGTAATCGAATCCTTTTTTATACAGATTGATGAACGAATAGGGATTGATACTTTGTAACTCCTCCTCGGTAGGGGTACTTACATTGATTTCCTCATTTTCGATGACATACGTCCATTGTGTCTTTCCGTTAAACCACGTTGTTGTTCCGGGAGTTTCCAGCATAAAGCGATTCCCTTTCAGGGAAATGGTTCCCTCTGTCTGGCCGGATAATTTATTTTGGCGGTAGTTCTTTAAAAGGAACGTAGCCTTGATTCCACTATCCTTCGACAAGGTGGAAGAGGTCTTATCCAATATATCCTTGGCGCGTTGCTCTTTTTGTGCAAACAGTGTGAGACAGGACAATAAAGCGAGACATAAGAAGATATATTTTGTTTTCATACGCGCGTACCTTATATGATAGTGTTTTTATAACTGTTGCAAATTACTTAATCTCATTTCCAGGTCTGTTTCGTCCATGCAAAGCACTTCGCGTGCTTTGCTTCCTTGTGCCGGACCTACGATGCCTGCTTTTTCCAACTGGTCCATAATGCGTCCCGCCCGGTTATAGCCTATCGCAAACTTACGTTGTATCAGCGAGGTGGAACCTTGTTGGTGAATGATAACCAATCGGGCGGCATCTTCGAACATGGGGTCGAGATGTTTCATATCCACTTCGCCCACATTGCTGTCGCCATCATCCGAAACGTCTGGCTCAGGTAAAGCAAAAGCAGACGTATATCCCTGCTGGTGGCTGATGTAATCGGCAATGCGCTCTACCTCAGGCGTATCGACGAACGCACATTGTACACGTACAGGGTCGCTTCCCTGCAAATAGAGCATGTCGCCTTTTCCTATTAACTGCTGCGCACCGGAACGGTCGAGGATGGTACGGGAGTCAATCATCGCCGCAACGCGGAATGCCACCCGTGCCGGGAAGTTGGCTTTAATGGCTCCGGTAATGATGTTCGTTGTCGGACGCTGCGTAGCAATAATGGCGTGAATACCTACCGCACGGGCCAGTTGGGCTATACGGCAGATTGGCAATTCAATCTCTTTTCCGGCAGTCATAATCAAGTCTCCGAACTCGTCGATTATCACCACAATATAGGGCATAAACTTATGTCCTTTGTTGGGGTTTAGTTGTCTGGCAATGAATTTGGCATTGTACTCCTTGAGGTTTCGGCAACCGGCCAGTTTCAGTAAATCGTAGCGGGTGTCCATCTCCTTACAAAGAGAGTTCAAAGTCTGTACCACCTTCGTCACGTCGGTGATGATAGCGTCGTTGTCATCCGGCAACTTAGCTAGAAAGTGCCGTTCTATGGGGGCATAGATGGCAAATTCCACTTTCTTCGGGTCTATAATGACAAACTTCAGTTCGGCCGGATGCTTTTTGTATAATAGAGAAGTCACAATGGCATTCAGTCCGACGGACTTACCCATACCGGTAGCACCGGCAACCAACATGTGCGGCGCTTTGGCCAGGTCTACCATGAACACTTCGTTGGTAATGGTCTTTCCCAGTGCCAAAGGCAGTTCAAGAGTGGATTCCTGAAACTTCCTGCTGGCAATGATATCCCGCATCGGGACTATCTTTTTCCGTGCGTTTGGAACTTCTATACCAATGGTTCCCTTACCCGGAATCGGCGCGATAATACGGATACCCTCGGCTGCCAGACTTAGCGCAATATCATTCTCCAGATTTCGTATCTTGGCAATACGCACACCTTGAGCCGGAGTTATTTCGTATAAGGTGATAGTAGGACCTACGGTAGCGTTAATAGAGGATATTTCCACATTAAAGCTTCGCAATACCTCTATAATACGATTCTTGTTGGCCGTTTGCTCTGCCATGTCGATAGAAGGAGTGTTGTCTTCGTACTTTTTTAATAAATCGAGACTCGGATAATGGTAATTCTCCAAATCTAATTTAGGGTTATAAGGTTCTATCGGCGTTATCTTTTCATCTTCTTCCGTTCCGCCTATTGTTACGGTAATCTCCTGGTCCGTAGCATTCAAATTGTCTTTCTCTTTTTTAGGCGTAAAGGGAGGATTTAATCTTTTCTCTTCGAAGTCCTCTTTTTCTTCTGTTTCTTCCAATCCCCCTTCGTCATTTCCCGGTTCATCCGTAGATTCTTTGTATGGCGTTTCTTCCAATGATAAGTCTACCTTCAAGGGCTGAGGGTCTACATATTCTGTTCCATCCTCCGGCTTTTTCGGGTCGTCCATATCAGAAGGGAACGTCTCTCCTGTCACTTTTTCTTTCCGTTTTATTTTAGGATGCAGCGCCTTGCGGATAACATGAATGGTCTCGGTGCTGAGGAAAATACAGAATAACAGCGCTGTAACCAAAAGCAATAAAGCCAAGCCGGTGGCTCCTATTTGAGAAGCAATCCATTCGCTTACGTTGTGTCCGTGAAGTCCTCCGGGATAACAGAAACTATTGCCGAAAGTACCTTCGAAGATAAATCCTAAAAAGATGGACCCCCAGATAAGCAGTACGGCACAACTCAGAAACCATTTCCATAAACGGAAGTGGTAAGCTTTCATCAGTTTGAGTCCGGCAACAGCTAGAAAAACGGCAATAAAGTAAGCCGGAATACCGAAACAGTCGTTAATAAGATATTCGGCTACCTGTGCTCCACGTGCTCCGGCATAATTTTGTATATGATTGTTGGTGGAAGCCAATTCTCCCGATAAGGGCTTTTCCAGAATACTCTGGTCGGCAGCTCCTGTGAAAAAGAACGAAGTAAAGGCCAATAACATATACACCGCTATGATGACGCATAGCAGTCCGATGATAAAAGCCAATGTTTCGTTTTTAATAAATCCTGTAAACTTATGGGTTGAAGCCGTTTCTTTTTTCGGCTCTTTATTTGATTTCTTCTTAGCCATGTGACGATAATTAGCATTTGTTCGGCAAATATACTTGAAAAACAGAAATAAATATCCTAATTATCGGCTTTTTTCATAACTTTGCCTGTCAAAAATATAGTTTATGGAAAATAAATCACAAGTCATATTCGATAGGAATACGGTGGAGTTTGTTACCGTAGCTGCTGAATTCTGTGCTTTTCTGGAACAGGCAGAGTCACGCAAGCGCAGCGATTTCGTTGATACGACTCTTAAAATACTTCCTCTGCTTTATATAAAAGCTTCTATGTTGCCTCCCTGTGAAATGTTGGGCGACAGTGAACCCGAAACTTTTGTTACAGAAGATGATTATGAAGTGATTCGTCTGACCCTTGCCAATTTAATGGGAGAGAAGGATGATTATCTGGAAGTCTTTTTGCAGGATATGGTATACAGTGATACACCTATTAAAAAGAATATATCGGAAGATTTGGCCGATATTTATCAGGATGTTAAGAATTTCGTGAGTGTGTTTAAACTGGGTTTCGACGAGACGATGCACGACTCGTTGGCGCTTTGCAAGGAGAACTTTGCTTTGTATTGGGGACAAACGTTGGTTAATACGATGCGGGCTTTGCACGATGTGCGCTATAATCATCAGGACGAAGAGGCAGAGGAGGATATAGAAAATGGGTAGATTGATTAAGCGTGCCATCTCGAAGGCTGAGATCAGTGTTTTGCCTGTTGTAACGTTCGGAGGACGGATTGTTACCATTCAGACCGTAACGGACGCGGAAAAGGCCATTGATTATCTGCTGACACAGAAAATGGTAGGGGTTGATACGGAAACCCGTCCTTCGTTTGTAAGTGGAAAAAGTTATAAAGTGTCTCTGTTACAGGTGTCTACGGATGAAGTTTGCTTCCTGTTCCGGTTGAATTACATAGGTTTCCCCCAATGCATACAGCGTTTTATTGAAGATGAGAAGGTGATGAAGATTGGGCTTTCGCTGAAAGATGATTTCGGAGCCTTGCACAAACGTTCGAATTTTGAACCGGGGGAGTTTATAGAACTTCAGGAGTATGTCCGCCAGTTCGGTATTGATGATTTGAGTTTGCAGAAGATTTACGCCATCTTGTTCGGGCAGCGCATATCAAAGAACCAGCGCTTGAGCAACTGGGAGGCCGAGGTACTGAATGACAGGCAGAAAATCTATGCCGCCACAGATGCCTGGGCTTGCTTGATGATATACCGCTATATGGAGAATTTGCGGCAGACAGGAGATTATCAGATAGAAGAAAAGAAGATTGAAACAATAGTAAAAGAAGAGCATGGAGTATAAGAAAGTATTTCTTAAGTCGGGAAAAGAGGAGTCATTAAAGCGTTTTCACCCTTGGATATTTTCCGGAGCCATTCATCATATTGAAGGAGAGCCGGAAGAGGGTGATTTGGTAAAAGTATATACGGCCGGAAAAGAGTTTATTGCTTTAGGTCATTTTCAAATAGGCAGCATCGCTGTCCGGGTGTTGTCGTTTCACGACGAGCCTGTGGACCAGAACTTCTGGAAACATAAATTGGCGGTTGCATACGATTTGCGTAGAAGCATAGGAGTGGCTACCAATCCGGTCAATAACACCTATCGTTTGGTACATGGTGAGGGAGATAATCTTCCGGGACTTGTGGTGGATGTGTATGGAAAAACGGCGGTGATGCAGGCACATTCGGCCGGTATGCATGTGTGTAGAATGGATGTTGCCGAGGCTCTTTCGGAAGTGTTAGGCGATACGATAGAGAATATTTATTATAAATCGGAAACTACGTTGCCCTATAAAGCCGACCTGGGACCGGAAAATGGTTTTATTAAAGGTGGAAGCTCGGATAATGTGGCAATGGAATATGGCCTGAAGTTTCATGTGGACTGGTTGAAGGGCCAGAAGACGGGATTCTTTGTAGACCAGCGTGAGAACCGGGCTTTATTGGAAAGGTATGCCAAAGACCGTACGGTTCTAAACATGTTTTGCTACACGGGCGGTTTCTCTTTTTATGCCATGAGGGGCGGTGCCAAGCTGGTTCATTCTGTAGACAGCTCATCCAAAGCTATTGATTTGACCAATCAGAATGTGGAGCTTAATTTTCCCGGCGATATGCGTCATGCGGCTTATGCGGAAGATGCCTTTAAATACCTCGACCGGATGGGCGACCAGTACGATTTGATAATCTTAGACCCGCCGGCTTTCGCTAAGCATCGGGATGCCTTGCGTAATGCGTTACAAGGATATCGAAAATTGAATGCCAAAGCCTTTGAAAAGATAAAACCGGGCGGTATCTTGTTTACTTTCTCCTGTTCGCAAGTGGTGACGAAAGAAAACTTCCGTACGGCCGTGTTTACGGCGGCGGCTATGTCGGGTCGCAGTGTCCGCATCTTGCACCAGTTGACCCAACCTGCAGACCATCCGGTAAATATCTATCATCCGGAGGGAGAATACCTGAAAGGGTTGGTGCTGTATGTTGAATAATAGATACCTTTAATATTAAAAGATATTAAAATATTACTCTTTTCCCATGGAATACATGTTGCATAACATATAAATACTTATCTTTGCAACGTGTTTTTCATGGTATTAGATTTAAGGTTAAGGAAGATTGGGGGTCGGGAGATTCCCTTCTTTTGCTTTTATACGCATCCTTCTATCTAACCTCTGATTCATTATGGCATGCAATGTTTTTATTATCAATAAGATGTAAACAGACATCAGCTGTCTTCCCTTTTGCTTGGATGCTGTTTCTTTATTTATCTCCCATATTTATCCTCAATCAGGGAAACACCTGAATCCGTTCGTGGCTCTATATCATAGATAGCCTGTATAATTCACTCCTATAGCTCCCCAAGTATGAATGATTCGGAATAGTACATTTATCCGCCGGAATACTTTATTATGTAGGGATAGATTCCGGTGCATAAATTTGGAAATATCCCGTTTATTTCGTATCTTTGATTATTCGTTTATTACCCTTCGTTACCGCCTTTTTCAAGACTTTTCTTCTTTCTTATCAGATACCCTACCTATTCCTTTGTGTTGCAGTACGTCTACTTACCTGACGATGTACTTCTTCCAGGCCAATGCTCTACGTCTTTCGCCTTACACATCCTTATGTTTTTGCTTAGGTGTATAGTCACGTGTGCTTACCTTCCCTTATCCTTTTGCTTAGCTTCCTATATCTTTTTTTGCCGCATAACTTATTAATCTTTCCCGCATTATTAGTTATTTAAATTAGACAGGCCTATGCAACCTCATTGGATAGGCTTGCGGAAGGGGTATTAGTTAGGCCTGCGGGACAACGTTAGCCAGGTCTGCGCAATACCATTGGAATAACTTACGCAATGGCAAGCGTTTTGCGTAAGCGTCTCCGCGCTTCTATATTGTCTCTCATTATTGGTTCTAATATCTTTCCAGGTATAAAAACGAATCATTATGGATTTAGCAGAAAATAGGTTTATAAAAACTTGGAAACGCTTACCTCTCTGTTTTACTTTGTAGCCTCCCGGTTTTAGTGATTCTTCCTCCATTTAGTTGAAAAGTAAATCGAACCATAACTCTGTCGGCAAAACCAGGTTAACGTATGCTTGACACTGTTTGTAGGGAAAATATTGTTTACCGGTTTACCGGCTATTAGAATCGCTTTTATTTGGAAATTCCTTATTTATTTTGTATCTTTACCTATTCGTTCCTCTTAACGAAGATTTCAGTTCCCCTTTCAGGACAATTTCGATATACTAGGTCTTCCCTCCTCACACAGTACGTCTACTTACCCGATGCTCTAGTTCTTCCAAGCGAATGCAGTACGTCTTTCGCCTTACACATCCTTATAAAAAACCTTAGCTATATAGATGTTTGTGCTTACCTTCCTATATCTTTCTCCTTAAACTCCCTGAGCATTTTATTTTTCATAAAGGAGGATATTATTTCGTTGTAGCGGGTGGCTCTGTTTATTCCCTAGAAGTTGCGGATGGTAAGCAAGAAACATAAAGGAATCCTGCCAAACTCTGTTATTGAGTCATGGCAGGATTCTTTTTATTGGCTGGTAAGGAGTGCCAAGTTTTATTTAGCCAAAGCCGCGTCTAATACTTTGCGGATGGAATTGGACGACGGACGGGGCGCGTCGGCGCTAATCATCTTACCGTCTTTTCCCACAAGCATGAAACGTGGAATTGAGTTTATTTTATAAGGCGAAGTAATTTGTTGTTTCTGGTCGCCGGCAAAAAGTTGTATGCCTTTCAGGTTCAGCTCTTTTACCATATCTTTCCATTTGCCGAGGTCTCTTTCCTGGTCGATGGAAACACTCATAAACGCCATCTCCTTATTCTTGGCATACTCTTCTTCCAGTGTGCCTAAAAATGGAATCTCATGTTTGCAAGGACCACACCAGGTAGCCCATATATCAATGTATACTACTTTTCCTTTCAGGTCGGATAAAGCTACTTGCTTGCCGTTAATGTCACGGAATTTAAAGTCTATGGCTTCGTGTCCGGCTGCGTTATCGTCAAATTTGCCGAGAATTACATTGAAACGGAGCTTCTGGTCCTCGGTGGACAGGTATTTCTCGTAACGCTTTTTGTAATCCATTATATCCTCATACGTCTTGTTCAGCCCGGCTCTGCTTAGCATGAATTCCCCTTTTATGGTATCGTTGGCAATGTAGCTGCCTGTAAGCAACGTGTTGGTGGCTTCCTTCATGCTGGCCATCAATGTTTCTGTAGTTGAACTGCTGTCGATACGCAATAGGATGGCATAAATATAGCTTAATAAGTTCAATCCGTTCGGGTAAGTTAAAATAGCCGTTGTTTCCGATAAGGCAGGGATGCTTATATTCCGGTAGTAGTCGATGTAATCGGCGCTTTTCGGATGTACCGTACGGGGCGTGTTGAGATAAAGTATGGTATACTCCGTCAGGTTGAAGCGTTTGAAATCTTCGAACGCTTTATTGAAGTTTGTGTTCGGAGTTTTGGCCGCGGGGTAGTTTTGCACCGTCTGGAGTATAGATTCCAATAAAGGAAAGAACTCTTTGTAGGTGCTTCGGGATTGGGAGAAGTAAGCCGATTCGAATTCGATAGGCTGAATTAAATTGTGCCATTTCTCCATTTCAATGTTTTCGGGAGTGTTATGACCGGTTAGATGATAGGTGTTTCCTTCAATCTTAAACTGGAACGAGTCTCCCGGCTTCAGGTAACAAATATATCTGTTGGCGGGAGCACCCGGAGAACGCCCTATTACATAGAAGCCTTCTGTTTGGGGAGCGAATGCAAAACCGAACAGTCCATTCCGGATGGAAGTGGAAGCAATTTCCTGTAAGGCTCCGTCTTTGACTTCATATAAATTTATCTTTTGCGGTGCAGACTCCGTCCACTGTCCGCTGATGACAGATAAACTATTCTGGGCCGACGCATAAGCGCCGGTTGCCAGAATAGCAAGAGATAGAGAGATTTCTCTTAAAAGTTTTTTCATTATCTATTGCTTTAAAACGATTAAATCTGTCTGAACATAAGGAAGCGTCCGTTTCCGGTTCCTTCGTAAACTTTGGTTGGAGTTGTCGACGCAAGTTCCGAGGTACTTTCACCTTTCAAGTCATAGAAATAAAGTTTCCATCCATGTTCGGTATTGGTTAAAACGTTCAGAGAGTTGGTTCTAACGGCGCTTGTTGCGGAGCTTACAAAGTTGTGGCGGACGAAAGCAACCGTTTCTCCCGGATATTCCAGAATCATAGTTTCTCTTGGCCCCTCTATGCCTTCTGCATTCTGATAGTCGTAAACCTTATTATCGATGGCGAAATAAAGGAAATCGGAGGTATACGACGGGCCAATGATGCTCGATTGTAATAATTTGCTGTCTTTGGGTACTGTTTTAAAGGATACGAATTTATAACTATCTGCACTATATCGGGCTAATGCTCCTTCGCCTGTTTCTTCATTTTTCATTACGGCATAGGAGAAACCATAATAGATATAGGTGTTCTCTCCTATGGCGGTAACCGAATAAGGCATATTGGTGAAGGATACCGTATTGTTCTCACTGAAGGTAACCTCTCCTACGGGTGTTAAAACTCCTGTCGATACAGATACTCTATAAAAAGTATGGTCTACTACATCGAAAACAACGGACTCATCGCTTCTACCCGGTAAAAAGTAGGGGTATAATGGATTCGGAGCGATTTTGGCTGCCGAAAATTTACCAATGTTTCTGGACGAACCGCTAACGGTGTACATTTTTCCATCATTTATAAAATAGTCATTTCCGGAGTTGGAGTGGTATACTCTTCCCGGGTCAATCGTTTCCGGCGCGGCATAGAATTGGTCTTCAAATGATTTGAACAAGTCTAAGCTCCTTGCGTTATACGTGCACATATCCTGGTCGGTGGCAATGAAGAATACGGCTTGGTTGGACAGGGTAATAACCGTACCGTCCGATTCGTATTCATGAGTATAAGTTGAGCGTTGGTAAGCCATGTTCCGGGCGATGCCTTTGGGGCGGTTTCCGGCAAGGTACAATAAATCTCTGTATACTTCGCCGTCCGGATTGATGTAATCAAAATCGGTTTCTCCGTTTTCGTCTTTTAATACATACCATCCAAGGTCGACCGGAGAGGCCGATACCGTTAGTTTGATTTCTTTGCGCCGGAAAATGTCCCTCTTTTCATCGAACACTTCGAAGTTCAACAACCAGGTGGCGGGGCTTAGGCTGACAGTATACTCCAAGTTTTTAGTATCGGCAATATCAACTCGTTTGGGCAACGACCCTGCCGTTTGGGCTTCCATCACAAACCATGAATAGGTGTATCGGGAAGGGTCATCATTTTCAACAACGGGGGAAAGTTTTAAAACATTACCTTGAGGTATGGTTATAGCGTTTTCCAATCCGCTAATCTGAATCGGCAGAACCTCATCTTTGTCCTGATAGGTATAATTCCCTTTATCGTCAATGCATGCTCCTAAAAGGAAAATGCAGTTTAGAAGTAAAAGCAGGTTTATAATCTTTTTCATAAAATTCATAATTTAATGGTTTTAATCGAATGTAACTTCTTCTCCACTCGCTTCGCAAAGAGGGTCGTTAGGATGTTCCAAATTGTATTTTATTAAGGCTAATTTGGCTGTTTGCCCTAGCCAGGTTCTATATCCGGGGTCCATTGGAGGACTGTCGAACTCGGTGTAACCTGTAACTTGAATAATGAATTTCATTTTCTCGCGGCCCCAAGTACTGCCGAATACATATATCCAGGTAGTGTCCCAATTGTTTGGTTTTACAGCTTGGTCGGTCGTTGTTACTACGAAGTTGCGCCAAGCGTCAATACCCGGGCGGAAGTATTCATTTTCAGTAATGGTCAGTTCTATGCGGTATTCGTCAGTGAGTAAACTTCTATCCCGTAAAAATACGATGGGGACTTTTTGTGAAACCTTATTGGCCGGAATGCAGAAGTAAGGTTTCAGCTTCGGGTCGTCGAAACTGATGAAATGAGTGCCGGGTACGGCCGCTCCGGGTTTCCCCGCATTTGTTTGTGCCAGGGATATAGGCCGGTCGGTATTTTCCGGATATCCCATTGTATTGACAACCACCCATACCGTATCTTCTGTTACCTCATTTCCGTAAACAAAAAAGGACTGGCTGATGCTGTCGGCTTGCCCGTATCTGATGTTTTGGAAATAGAGTGCCGGCGTGTCTTTATAGGGTTCCATTTCATTTTCTTTGCAGGCTGTATTCAACACGGCAGATAGGCCCACGATGATATAAAATATATATTTCTTCATAATAGAGTATCATTTAGTTATTCGAAATTTGTTTGTCCCTTTGGTTTGGGTATGTAATAAGCCTTGCTGGGCAGTGCATAGCGTGAAGGCCAGGTGTAAGCCGCATAGTTATGTTTTTTATAGAAATAGAACATTTGTCCTTCTCCAAAAAACTCTTTACGGTATTCCAATTCCAGACGTTTCAAAAGCTCACTTTCCGACTGGTATGCGGTATCATCAATTGTTGCCTGCATACCCCGGGCTACACGGTAGGTAGAGAAGTAAGTTTTAGCTTGTTCCGTTGGCAAGTCTTCTGCCAGAATTAAATACATCTCTCCCATACGAAGTAGCGGAACGCGTTTGTCGGAGGCTACCCTATCCGAACCTACAAACTTATAGAATGTAAAGACGCTTATACCGTTCGTGTATGTTATGGAGCTCCAATAGCGATTATTGGCGTAACGAATATCATTCGTGTTGACGGTACTCTCATAAGCTGTTTTCAGAGAGGTCTCTTTTTGGGTAAATAGCGCTTCACTGCTTAGATAGTCGCTCTGGATGATACGCAACAAGTCGATGTTTTCTACTCCAAAGATGTGTTCCGGATACATGGTCAGGCTACTGGCTACCATCGATTCGGTACACAGTTTTATTTTCTGCGGGTCTACCACCAATTTAGCGTATTTGGCAGCTTGCTCTTTATCTCCTACCCAATGGTAGAAACGTGCTTTGGTGGCGAGAACGGCATAATAGTTGAAACGGCTGCGGCGTTTCATTTGCCAGTCGTCTTTAGGCATGGTGCCGTTTCCCACATAAACGCCCGCATGGGTTAAACTGTTCAAGCTGTCCATATTGGCATACATCACCGGGTCGTACTCTTTCAAGATGTTTTCCGCATTGGTTAAGTCGGTTTCAATATTCGTTTTTACTTCATTCCAAGTTTTCGAGGTGAGTTTCGACGGGTCGTTGCTAAGTTCGTTTACATAAGGTATGGCCTCACTGCTTGCGGTCGCTTCCTCGGGTGTGGGTCCCCACATGCGGAGCACGTCCAGATGGAGAAAGGCGCGCAATCCCAAGGCTTCGCCTTCTATCAACTTATCGTTGTTGTATTGGAAACGAACCGACGTATTGCTTTTCAGATTAGCCAGGATGTCATTTGCTTGGGCAATGGCGCTATAGTAAGCGGCAAACAAGCTGCTTATGGCATCTTCTGATTCCTTTTCTGTGAAATCGAAATTGGCAATGCTGTAGTTGGTCAAGTTGGTAGCTTTGGCCGGCACCGTCCAGTTGCGTGCCAGAAATTCCGGAATCTGCATCATGCCGTTTCTTCCGTAAAGGCTTCCTTCCGCCAGTTTAATGTAGACTCCGTTAAGAGCTTGCTTGTAGCCATCTTCCGAGTCGTAAAGCACATCGGATTTTACTTGTGAGCGAGGGTTTATATCCAACCAGTCGTTACAGCTGGTCAGCGCGGTCAGTATGAGAACTGATATGATATAATGAATCTTTTTCATAATTCTTTCTGTTTCTTTTTTATAATCTAACCGTTAAGGAAAGAGCGAATTTGCGTGCAAAAGGGTAGTCTATACCTCTTTCGCGTTTAATAGTAGACTTATAGAATAAGTCTTCGAGATAGCCGTTGAGGGCCACGTAAGAGAGTGACAAATATTTCTTTGTCCATTCCGTGGGGAATTCGTAACCAATATTCATGCTGGAAGCGTAGAAGGCGTTGTCTTTGAATATGAAACGCGATGTTGCGTAAGTTTTCGTATTATCCCGCACACCTTTAAATGTGGCTGCGTCACCCGGTTCTTTCCAGCGGTCGTACAATACTCTTTTGTCGGCGTTGTCATACGGATAGATGTTTTCCACTTTGTTGGCAAGCGTCGAGTTATAAGCTTTTCCTCCCCATTTGTATCCGAAGATAAGATTGACAGAGATACCTTTCCAGCGTATGTTTGTATTGATGGTACCTTGTATTTTAGGTTCGGCCACTCCGCATGCTACTTGGTCTTTGGCGTCCCATGTATAGGTTTCCGTACCATCCGCTTTAATGAATATTTCTTTACCGTTACTCGGGTCTATTCCCTTTGAGCGTACGGCATAGATGGTGCTCATCGATTCTCCTTCTTTATAAAGGAAGCTTGGAGTATACTTGTCTTGGTTGCTTAACTCATCGTTAAGGCTCTGCAACGAATTCGAGATTTCTTTAATCTTATTGGAGTTCTGAGACGCTTTCACCCCGACAGTCCAACGGAGGTCGTTCTCTACATCGCGTATGATTTGTCCCGAAAGATTCAGTTCCCATCCCCGGTTCTCTGTTTTACCGATGTTGGCTTTATAGCTGGAGAAACCACTGGCAAGCGGTAAGTTAACGTCGGTCAGTAGGTTGTCGGTTATTTTATTATAGACATCGACACCTAATTGTATGCGGCGGTTAAAGAGTTCGATATCGGTACCGATATTGAACTGGTTGGTCTTTTGCCATTTTAAATTGGGGTTACCGTATGCCAAAAGGTATGTGCCATACCAACTTTCCGTACTTTGTCCGCCAAAATCCTGATAGGTACGTATACCCAGATAAGCGGGGAAGTTTTGAGAACCGGTGATACCGTATGAAACGCGTAGACGGGCTACATCGACCACCTGCTGGTTTTGCATGAAAGCCTCGTGATGCAAGTTCCAACCGGCACCGGTAGACCAGAAGGGTGCAAAATGATTGTTCGAACCGAATTGGGAAGAACCGTCGTATTTGCCGTTGAAATCGACGAAATAACGTTGGTCGTAAACATACCGTAAGTTGAACAAGAGTCCGATATCACGTGAAGTGGATTCGGAAGCTCCCGGACGTCCGTCTTTCAAATATTGGCTGGCCATTCCAAGGTAATCCATGTTTTCTACAGAGATACCCTCTCCGGTTACGGAGTACGACTCCGACTTGAATTCTTCAACGGTTGCGCCTAATCCTCCGAATACCTGATGCTTGTCGGCAAACGTTTTACTGTAGTTCAAGGTGAACTGTCCGGAATAATCCAGACTGTTTCCGCTACTATATGTATAGCGTCCTTTTCTACGGTAATCGTCTCCTGTGTATTCGTCGAACATCGTGTTTGAAGGGGAGATGAAGTTGTCCGAACGGTTTGTTCCTTTTGTAACGGAGAATTGTCCCCGGACGAACAGTTCCGGAAGAATGTCCCATTGCATGGAGAAGTTGTTGGTAATTTCCGTATATTCGCTTGTGTTTTTGCTGGGGAGCATTGCGTTATACAACGGGTTATAAACCGTGTTGTAGGTATAGGTACTATTATAATAGTAGTCTTCCAGTCTCTTTTTCAAGTTTCCTTCCTCGTCGTATGGAGTAAAGTAGGAATTCGCCGTACAGTATTGGCTGAAAGAGCCATAAGGTGAATTCTTCGACTGGTTATTGCTAATTTGCAACCGGTTCTGGAACGTGATGTTTTCATATTTATAAAGAAGGAACATATCTCCGGTCAACGTGTTGCGTTCGGAACCTTTCATGGCGCCGCTTACATTGTTGTAACTTAAGCTTGCGCCGTAGCGTAAACTCTCGTCGCCTCCTTCTACCGATACATTATGGCGTGAACCGATGCCGGTGCGTACGGGGTATTTGAGCCAATAGGTATCCACTCCACGTTCTACATCCAGTTTGCGTTGGTTGTAGAGGGTTTGCAACTCCTTTTCCTGAAGCGCGTTTTCGGTTTCATATAATCCTGCCAGCTTTTCGAATTGCAGCTTTTCGGAGGCATTCATCAAATTGTACGAGGTCAAGTCGGGAGCCTCAATGTTTAAAGTTCCTTTGTAACTGAAACGGAGTTTGCCCGGTTCGATGCGTTTGCTGGTAATCACCACTACACCGTTGGAGCCTTTGGAACCGTAAAGCGCCGTTGCGTTGGCGTCTTTTAAAAGCGTTACGTTCTCAATCTGGCTTTCGTCCAAGTCCATAAAACGGGTCAGCGAGATTTCGAATCCGTCGAGGATAAACAGCGGTTGGTTAGCCGTACGCTGGTTGTCCGCACTGACCTGCATGTCTTTTACGTCTGTAGGCAGACTGGATGAACCACGGATGGTAATGGTAGGCAAGCTGTTCGGGTCGGAACCGATTTCTATGTTGTCGGCAATGCTGAAACTGGCATCCAAATTCCTTAAAGTAGAGGCAAGGCTTCTGTTACCGGATTCTTCCAACTGCTTTCTTGTGTAAGAGGTGGCCGCTCCGGTGTAGCTTTCTCTGGCTTTGTTGAAGATACCGGTTACCACTACTTCTCCCATCTGCGCGTTGTCTTCTTCCATCACCACTTGTTTCAGGGTGATGTCTTGCGCGCCCATTTTAACGGTTTGCCTTTCCTGTTTCATACCGATGTAGGAGAATGTCAGCGTGTAAGTTGCGTCGGGGGCTACGTTCAAGGTAAAGTTTCCGTCTATATCGGTGGTGGTTCCGGTATTGTTACCTGTGCGGATGTTTACACCGATAAGGGGCATCTTTTGCTTGTCCACTACTTGTCCCTGAATCTTGTAGGAAGAAGCTTGGCGCCGTTGTTCTCTTTTTATCACACTGATAATGTTTCCATTCCTTTCGTAAGTGAATGGTGTCTTTTCCAAAACCACTCTCATGGCATCGTTGATGGCTGCGTTTCTCAGCGTTGCGCTTACTTTATGGTTTTGCACATCTTCCGTACTGAAATTGATTTTGTAGCCGGACTCTTTGCTCAGTTGCTTCAAGGCATCAGCCAACGGCTCATTCTCGAAGGTGATGGTTACTCTTTGTTGTGCATGGACTTGCGTCGTCACGCCAAAAAGGAAGAATAATCCTAGAATAAAGGGTATGATTGCATACTTCCTTTGCCGGATTCTTCCGTACCCGCTTTGTTCAGGTATTGACTCTCTCATATTCATAAGTATTAAGAAAATATATAATTAAACATGCGCCCGATGTATTCGGGCAATTATCTATTCAATAGTAATTGTGTTTTCGTTTAATGTGGCACGAACCTTACCCAGCAGGTTGAGTTGCGCTAAGGTGTTTTGGATGGGAACATCCCGTTTGGCCCAGAAGTTGAATCGATATTTCATTGTTCTAGCTTCTTGGAAATGGACGGTGAGGTTGTACCATCTGCCTAATTCTTTCATAATCTGGCTCAGGGCTACATCTTCGAAATAGAAGTAGCCTTCGGTCCAAGCCGTGTAGGCTTGAGTGTTTACCTGTTGTATCTGTATGTTTCCTTCCGGGCCGATGCTGGCATCTTGTCCCGGTTTAAGCGTGTGCGAGGTGGAACTTCCGGAGGTATTGACGGCCACTTCTCCTTCTACCAGCGTTACGTGGCTGGCTTCGTTGTCGTAAGAACGGAAATTGAAGCTGGTTCCCAGCACACGGGTAGTCAGGTGTTTGGTTCTTACAACGAAGGGATGTTCCGCATCCTTGCTTACCTTGAAGTAGGCTTCTCCTGCGAGTTCTACAATCCGTTCCTTCCCGGCAAAACGGGAGGGATAGCGGAGCGTACTTTCTACGTTGAGCCATACAATGGTGCCGTCGGGCAAAGTCACTTGAAAGTCCTTGCCTCGCGGTGTTTTCAGCGTATGTATTTCTGCCGTTTCTTCTTCGGGAGAGGGGATGTTATAAGCAATAGCATGACGGCTTTTTATGTTGGCTCCGGCAATATGCAGGGTGTCTGCTGTCTGTTTGGATAAAACAACTTCTTCTCCTTTTTCGTTACTGAGCACTACCTCCTGAGGTTGCGGCAACGCCTGCATAATGGCTATGGGTTGAGGTCGCTTTGGGCGATGTCCCATATACCATTTGCCGGTGAAGCCAATGAGAAATAACAGGATGACTACTGCCACCCATTTGAGAAAATGATATGATAATTGTTTTTGTGTGGGCGAAATGTGGGGTGTGGCGGCGGGTTGTGTTATTTTCCGCTCTATATGCTTGTTCAGTCTCTTCAGGCAGAAGTGTGCCCATTCTTTTTGCGCATCGGGCAGGCTCCGCTCGTTTAAGGATAAGTTGTCGTAAGCCGCTTTCAGCTCGGCATAAAGTTGCCTGTTCGCCTTCTGTTGCATCCAGGCGCGAAATGCTTCGGTAGCTTCCAGTTCGGGGTGGGACAGAACTTTTAATGCGTAATCAAGTTCTTGTTCTCCATAGTTGTCTCTCATCTCTATATCCTTAAGTGTTGGTTATATAGCGTAAAGGATGCTAAAAGGAGTACAAGAAATGGAGGATTTTTTTTAGTTTCTTCATTCTTTTATTGAAAAGCGATAAATGAATGGTTGTTTCTTCCCGTGGCAGAAGGGCTTCGGAATGAAGCGTCCTTTTACATCCTTCCTGTTATAAGAAAGCGTAAAAGGTACTGAAAAGGAGTACAAGAATGGGCGAGAAAATCTCGGGTTGATTGCGAATAATCTTTAAAGCCCTGGCCACCAACGTTTTTACGGTAAGCGGACTGATGCTGTATTGTTCGGCTACTTCTTTATAGCTCTTTTTGTGGAGCACACATTCAATGAATACACGTTGGGTTTTGGGTGGCAGTTTCTCTATTCCTTTCCGCATTCTACTCATAAGCGCTTCGTAACGCTCGTAGTCGATGGATTCGTCTTCGTTTTCATCAGATGATGTTTCGGAGAGTTGCTCCAGGTAATTTCGGGAAGCCTGGTTGTGGCGAAGATAGTCGATACTTTGGTTTCGCACTAACCTGTAAAGCAAGGAGAGAAGGTTGTTTTGCTCCAATTGGTCAAAATGTTCCCACAAGTAAGCAAAGGCGTCATGTACGATATCTTTTGCGCATTCTTCGTTCTCTACATAGCCAAAAGCATGCACATAAAGTTGGTGGAACCGTTGTGTGAAGAGTTCCCCAAAAACGTCATATTTCCCCTTGTCTAGCATGCTTTTTGTGTGTGAATATATTGCAAAAATAAGGATAAAGTGATGCTTTGTCAAGTATATCTATTGTTTTAACATATTAATGATTGTGTTTACGCTGTTTAGTGAACTGAAAGTTTATTTGATATTTACTATGCTTTCTGCCTCTTCCGTCCTGTATGTTAAGGAGTATTTTACAACATTCTCAGCGTTTCTCTTTCTCTGTTTTAAGAGATAAATTAGAACGTTTTGAAGAGTGTCTTACTACCTGCTGAGGTTGATAGCGCAACGTTGTTGAGTTTGATAGCGCAACCTCACGACGTTGCGCTATACACGTTGCGAGGTTGCGCTATCAAACTCAACAAGCTGATAATCAGTACTCCTTTTTTCGTCGTAAGTGCCCTGAAATAACATAGTTAGTTACGCTACGTAGCATTAAGAGTTATTTGAATAACTAACTATGTGAGGCCGGCTCACATTAAGAGTTATTTGACAAGGGATTATTTCTCTGCTCATTTAAAAAAACAGGCGGGACGGAAGGTACTGTTACCGATGTCTTGTCACCGTATTTTATTGGAATATAAGAGGTTGCTCTATAAAAGTCTGGAGAAGCGTTGGTAAAAAAGTGAAAAGAAGGTTTCCTTCGGAACTTTGCGGAGTGGTAAACTTACTTTTAAAATGCAGGTGGAAAGTTGTAAATTTCGTGTAATGCCGGAGTGTGCCGGCATCTTACTTTTTGAAAGCCAGCCGTAACACAAACCAGGCATGATGGGCTAAGGTAGGAATCAGTCCGTAGTGTTTACGCATAATGTGGAAACGCTCTATCAGAGATTCCCGGTGGTTTTGGGTGGTAAGTCCTTCCTGCAAGTAGTCGATAACGGTTAAATGGGTATTGAATAAGAGGCGGGACTTTTTCATGATGCGGATGCACCAGTCGAAGTCGGCGGAAAAACGGTATTGCAAATCGTACGGCTCTGCAAGTTCCCGGCGGGCGAAGAAGGCTTGGTGGCAGACCAACATACCGTGTTGGAAACTTTTCCAGGTAAGTCGCTCCGGTGCCGAAAGGCGGCGCTTCTGGATAAAATGCCCTTCGCTGTCTACTATCTCCGTTTCGCCGTACATTACATCCGGGAGCGGCATGGCAGGGGAGGTACTTTGTGCTTCCATCAACGCGTGAACCATCAGGTAAAGCGTATCGTCTTCGTGCAGGGAATCTCCTGCGTTCAGGAAACAAACATAATCGCCGGTTGCCAGCTTCAATCCCTTGTTCATCGCATCATACAGCCCCTTGTCCGGCTCGCTTACCACGGTGTGGATATGCTCCCGGTAACGGTTCACTATATCCATTGTCTTGTCTTTGGAAGCCCCGTCTATAATAATGTATTCCAGGTTTCTGTAAGTCTGGGTTACAATACTTTGAATCGTATCTTCCAGCACCGCCTCCGCATTGTATGTGACGGTGATGATAGAGAACTTCGGATGAAAGAAGTGGTTATGCATCATGACCGGTTACCTTATTATATATATCAATGTATTTCTTTGAAACCGCACTTTCCGAGTAACACGATACAGCTTTACGGCAAGCCTCTTCGCTGAGGTACTGATATTCCCCTTCGCTCAACGCCCAATGAATGCCGTTGGCAAAGTCCTCCGCCGATTGATATTCGGCCACATACCCGTTGTGCAGGTGGTCAATCATTTGCGGAATACCTCCCACATTGAATCCGACGCAAGGCACGCCGCAGGCCATAGACTCAACAATGGTGTTAGGCAAATTGTCCTGTAAAGAGGGGGTAACGTATAAATCGATGGCGTTGTAAATGTCTACCAGCTTCTTCTCGTCGCTCACATAATCCATATTGTAAACCGGGAACGGGATAAGTTCGGCCATCTGCTGCGCCTGTTTCCCCATGACGACTACTCCCAGTTGCTCTTTCATCTCCGGATATTTCCGGCAGAGCAGTTCGCAAGCCTTAATCAGGTATTCTACTCCTTTCCGTTTGTCGGTAATCTTCAGCGAACCGAACAGCAGGAGTTTCTTGTCTTCAGGCAAGCCGCATTTCTTTCTTGCCTCCTGTTTGTTGCGGGGTTTGAACAGGTTGGTATTGATGGCGTTAGGGATGTTCGTAATGGTTTGTCCTTTCAGTAGCTCGCTCTGTTTGGCCATGGATTCCAGCCAACGGCTACAGGCGATGAAAGTAATATTCGCCTTTTCGAGCAGCCTTTTCTTTTTTTGGAACGTGCGGTATGATAAGTCCTTCTTGTGTCCGTTCCCGTATAATAGCGGGCAATTCCGGCATTCGGTCTGGTAGCGTTCGCAAGCGCCTGCATAGTGACAAATTCCCGTAAACGGCCACATATCGTGCATGGTCCATACAACCGGTTTGCCCGATTCCAGAATCTGTTGTAGGTTACGAAGAGAGAGCATGCCCTGGTTTATCCAGTGCAGGTGAATTACGTCGGCTTGTTTAAACTCCGGCAGGGAAGTCACGTCAATACCCGTGTTAGCAATATCTACTGAAAACAGTTCGTGTCTTTTAAAGTGGTTCGCCTTCCAGATAACGATGCGCTCCCAAATAAACTTCCAGATATTCAGGCACGATTTCTTCAGCTCTATCACAGTCATCTGGTCGGTTTGTTTGTCGCGTACCAACATTTTGGCTTTGATGCCGTTGTTCTTCAAAGCCTCCATTAAGCGCGAAGCCGCGATGGCAGCTCCTCCAATTCTTTCCGATGTATTGATGATAAGTACTCTCATAGTCTGCTCCGAATGTTTCTGCAAAAGTACTCTTTTTTCTACTTTATTTTACCATTTTTTGACCTTAATTAGTCGCAGAAACAGATGTATTTGTGCCATAACGGCCATTTTCCCTATATAGAGTTTGTCGGCGAGCCTTCGGGAGAAAGGATAAGGAGCGGCTCCTTCCGTTCTCTTTTGTTGCAAACCGTTTATCAGGGAGGTGAGCGGTTTCTCAAAGAAGAGTTCGGTGAGTACCTGTTGCTGTTTGGCGCACAAACGTCTGTATTCCTCCGGATTCTGTTCCAGCGAATCAATCAGGGCGACAGCTTCTTCCATTGTTTTCACGTTGCATTCGTCAATAATCAGTTCCCCGTGCGTCACTTCATCGCGGTTCATCATCACAAGGCTACCCAATGAGATGGCCTCGGCTACTGAATTGCCACGAATCGGGCGTCCACCCATTTTCAGGAAATACTTGGAGTGGTATATCGCTTGCAGATTTTCGTCAATCTGCTGCTTATGTAAGATAATGGTATATCCTTTATCCACTAAAGGCTGGAAGTGAGGCGGAATCTTTGTTACCGGGCGCTCGGCCGTGGAGTTGATTTCCATAAAGATACCTTCCCGTTGATGAGGCTGCGGAGCTTCTTGCTTCGAGAGTGAAAGCTCCTCGTTGGGTTCTGCTGTTCTTTGAGTTGGTAGAATTGCTTTTTGCTTCGACTGCGATGCTTCTAGGCTCGATAATTCTGCAGACCGTGTAGTTTCTTGCTTTGCAAGCGAAAGCTCTTTGTTTGGTTCTGCTGTCTCTTGATTCGGCAGAACAGCTTCTCTATCAGAGAGCAACGTATCTTGCTTTGCAAGTGAAGCTCTTGAGAACCTTTCCATTAACTTTTGCAATGTATCGCCTTTCAGGAACGTATAAGGAAAATCTATTTCGTTGCATTCGCGCAAGTTGGTGGTTACCCTTCCGCGCGCCATTTGGTTAAGCGTTGCATCGTAGCCGAACCGAGCCCGGTCGGTAGCCATATTTGCTTCGCCAATCATGTAAGCGAATAGCGTGCGGGGATATTGGCGGATAATCCGTGTAGGCAGACTTACATTAATGGAGATAACGATATCGTATTGTCCCCAGTTAATATCTTGACAGGATATGGAGAACTCCCCGTGTGTATGTGTACTGCCGGGGCACATAAATTCTTGTGTAGGCAATTCGTTCAGCGTATGGTCTTTCAGCATGCGCAGGTAAGGAGTCATGTGCGGAATGATATAACGGTAGGACTGGGTTTCGGCATCGCGTTCCTCCTTTACGATATAGAAGTCGGCGTTCAGGTCGGCCATCAGTCCGATAGGGCCCACCCGCACTTGCGACGAAAGTAAAATAGACAGTGCGTCTTTCTCGGAAGCCGGACAAACATAAAGATCTTGATAAACATCCTGTTTTACTAACGCTATCCGCAGCCGTTCCGCGGCTTGCAGCCTCTTTTCCATATCGCTATGCCCAGTTGTCTTCATTGTATATTATTTAATCGTTTTTTGCATCAAGTTTCCATCTCAAAGTGAAGAGTAAGACCTCTGTCCCTATGCTCATAAAGTCTGTCTCTACATCTCCGTTTCTCTATACTTCTTATTGCTCCTTTTGAGTCTTCAAACTTATATAAAAATATTGATTTATACGTCGGTCGAATAAAGGAACTGCTTTTCTGTCTCTTTGAGTGCGCCGGATAAAGTCTTTTATTTCTTTATGAGTTTCAGATAAATGAAACGCAGTATCTTTCCCAATAAAGAATAGCGTATGCCCCAATCTTTGAAAGCCTCCGGATAGAGTTTCTCTATCTCCGGGTCAGCGGCGACAGGTGTCGAGGCATCCGGCAATAGAATGGGTACTTCCGTTACCGGACGGTCGTACTCGTATTTGCCTATCCATTGGGAGAGATGAAAGTGCGTGCCTCCATAGATGCCTATGTTCCGAACCAATGTACGGGTGGGAGTGAGACATAATCCATGATGACGATAAATCGCTATCTCCCAGCATATATCCCAGGGAATAGGTGTTTTATCGAGCGATTTCAAACAGGGGAACGAACCCCCGTACTGCATGCGTTGGCAATCTTCTTCCGTAAGTCCTTCCAAAGCTTCGGCCCGGGTAGTATAGTGCTTAAATACGTTCCATTTGTGACGCCATGTAGCCCATCCCCAACCGGACATGTGAGGAGTGAAATAGGTATCTCCCCGGTCGGTCAGGCAGAGATTGGTGAATCCGGAAACGTGCATCACCGTTTCATTCTCTTTGTACTGCTCCAGTGCCTCGTTCATATAAGTAAGGAAGTAAGGAGAGGTGCAGATATCATCTTCCAGCACAATGAGGCGGTCGTATCTCTCGAAGAGATAAGCAATGCCTTCCAGAATATTACGTTCCAGATAGATGTTGACCGGACGTTCTATCAGTGTCACTTGTTTAAATCCTGTCGTCCGGCGCATTTCCTCACGTAACCGTTCTACCTGTTTCCAGCTCTTTTTATCTTTTCCTCCGTCGGAGAAGATAAAAAGCTCCGTTTCCTCGGCCAGTTCATTACGTTGCAGATGCGCGATGGTCTTTTTAACCGTATCCAGACGATTATAAACAAACAGTGCTACGGGTGCGTTCGATTTTATCGGTGTCATAAGGATGTATCGGATAAAGCACGACGCAGAAACTCGGAGGAAAACTTCCGGTCTTCTGCTATGCGGTGGTTTACTATATCATAAGAAAGTGATAACAGTTTCTCCGGCGAAGCGGATAGCAGTTCTTCTTTTTCCATGAGGCGCGACATGAGTCCGTACTTTCCCAGTAGGGAAGTGATACGCGAAAGTCCTCCCGACCGGTTGCTCAGTACAATAAACGGCTTGTTGAACAATAAGGAAAAGACTACTCCATGGAAAGAGTCAGTGACGATAAGACGAGCCTTGCTGAATCCTTCCAGCCATTTATCCGGAGTGGGAAAATGGGCAAAGGTGAATTTGCCGATATGCACTTCCCGTTCGGCATTCACGGTATAAGCATTCAAACCGAGTCTTTTTGCTAAAGTACGGATAATAGCTTTCTGTGCTTTTTTATTTCCCAACAGGTAATAAAACAGGGAGTTAGAGGGAGCCTGCTCTTTATCCGGAAGAAGCTTTTCATAGAAAGATTTGTCGAATAATAGAGTGGGGTCTGAAACTTGAACAGCTCCTTCTCCGAAAACCTCATCACAGAGCCGGATACCTTCTTGTTCCCGTACCGAGATGGCTTGGAAGCGCGAAAGAAGTTCGCTGATTTGGTTTGTTAAGGAAGGAGATGCATTCCAGGTATCTACTCCGAATGAAGCAGCGTAAGCAATCCGCTTGCATGTGGGAGTGGTGAAATCGAGAAAATAGTTAGTCTCTATCCCCTTAATCATGCTGGGACGCCATACTTGGTCGCTTCCTACTACGACCGCCTCTAATCCGGAGGCAGCCCGGTTCAGTTCCTCTTCCGACCGGAGCGGAGCCGTGAGCTTCAGGTGTGTATGAATATAATGTTGCATATTGCGGTGCATCACCTGTTTGCACAAGTATTGATAGAGGCGCGAACCAAGGTTCTCGTCTTTTTTATTCCGTTGGCGGTCCAGTATCATCACGTCGTGTCCTTCTCTTTGTAAGAACGCTTGCAAGGCATAGGCTTGCATAATGCCGCCGTAGTTGCAGTGTAGAGGAAGTGTAAGGATACCTGTTTTCATTTCCGTAATCGTTTGGTAAAACCTTTAATACCCAGAGCTTCGAGCAATGGGGTACACATTATTTCTATCCGTTTGGTGAATGTGGGGCGTGTAAGCGAGGCCACCACTTTGTTAAACCCTTCTCCCATTCTCCACCGGATAAAGAATCTTTCTCTTTTAAGATTCCATACCGGGCGGTGATGGATGGCCGGGTTATATCTTTCTACCGTATGGTAATCAATAGGTGTACGTTCAATGGAGGCATCAATCTGCTGCATTCGGTCTACCCCTTTTGGGGTGTGTACCATCACTAAGCTTACCCCTTTGTCGTCGGCACAATAAGGTTGCGGAGGCTGCTTCTCGATGCCCCAGCAATCTCCTAAAGTCAAATCGCTGCCTGCGCTGAAATCTCTTCGCGGACAATAATAGCAGGACGGACGAAGATAGAGATTGGCAAAATATCCCACCATATAAGGGTTTGTCTTTCTGTTGAGGCGTATCTCTTTATTGGCAATTCCCTCTTTGTTAGTCGCAAAAAAGTCCCTCTTCTTGTTGAGCTGTTCCTCCTTCTCTGTGAACCGGAGACAGAAATCGTAGAGCTTCCATCCGTTCTTTTTGTCGCGGAAGGTAACATGCGTTAATTGTTTCGCTTCCTGTTTTTGCGCTACAATCTGTGCGTGCAGGAAACTGCCCCAAACAGCCGGACTGGCTACTCCGTGGCATAAGATGTCGAGGGTAAATAAGTGCTCGTACTCCTTACGCAGGAAGGCTTTGAGGCCTGCAATCTGACAGGAAACTCCGCTAAAAAGCACTTCTCTTCCTTCTTTTAAGAAGCGTTCAGCTTGGCGGAAACTGTTTCTCATATCACTCTGTACGTATTTCGACCCTCTGAATGCAGACAATCCCTCCAATGTCTCCGCGTAGTCGTGTATGACGTTGAAGAATTCATCGAAACGGGCTCCGAATACAACGCCTCCGTTCCGAATCGTCTCTTCGGCCAAGGCTGTAAAGAGTCCGCCCGAAGAACTGTTGTAGCGAATGCTTTCCTCCCTGTGGATAGAAGCATAGCTTTGTATCGGTTCTTTAGGTGTGCCGGGATGGAGGCAAGGGCAGACCTTTTCACAAAGTCCGCAGTCTATGCAACTTTTCTCGTCAGTTACCGGATAGAGGAAACCTTCCTTATCATCTGTCGTCATCCGGATGCATTGCTTCGGACAAACGGCCAGGCAGGCGCTGCATCCGCAACACTCTTGTTTATAGGAAAGGACAATCATTTCTTTTCGTTTTTACGTATCATCTGACATTCTATACCCGAAAGCTCTGCTGCTAATTGAGAGTAAGTGCTTCTGTGCGACCCTATGATTTTAGCGGTGCGCGACAGCGCCCAGAGTTCTACTACTCCGGCCTGCATTCCTTCCAGCGAATTGCGTGAAAGTTCGCAATCGTAAGTAAGGATACGGGAGCCGAATTGTTTCTTTAGCCTTTGTTTATCTTCCTGCGAGTCGGTAGCCAGATAGAAATTAATCCGGTCGTTTGCCTCTATCTCTTTTTCAATTGTCTTTATAAAAAGAGAGAGCGGACTCTCTTCTATCGAATAGATATGGTCGGTGCGGCGGAGATGAATCCCGATAGTCTGTGGCGTGAAATCGGAGGTCACTCTATCTATGCGTGTTGCAATCTCTTCGATAGGATGGAAAAGAGTGGAACAACTGGTTGGCGGATAGGGAAAGAAGCGCCGGTAACTGGCTATATAGGCATCCCTCTTTCCTACCCATTGGGGGAAATCAAAATGGTGGTCCATCAGCAACCGTTCGTCTTCTTCGTACATGCAATGGGCAAAGGCTGCTTTTTGCCATAAACGGGGAAAACAGAGATTCTTTCTGCGGGGACGGTCGAACCGGAGCATGTCGCACAGACCGCCTTCCTGAAGAGCTGCCCATTCATCCTGAATAGGACGGAACAGCTGTTTGAAATCACAATTCAATCCCTGGTCTTTGAACCAGACAATACGTAACGGCGTATGGCAAGCGTGCGCCAGCGAGATGCCGGATGCCATACTCCATAATCGGTTTGCCATGCCTCCTACCGGGACTAATGTAATCATAGCTTTCTTTTAATAAAACGGTTAATTGAATACAAATCTTTTCCGGAAAGTACGGAAAAGCAGGTTAGTGTAAAAGCAATATATATTTTCCGCTGGAACGGATGTATTCGAAATGCTCTGAAGAATTCTTTAAAGGCAAGCCGGAAGTTCTTTGCATAGATAGCCCGTACCATCCGGTTTTTATGCCAGGAAGAGACGTAACTTCTTATCCCTTTGCGGTGACGGGCTGTTGTCAGCAAGGCATCGAAACAGGCATTCAGGGGTTCCTCTTCCGAAACGGGTCGGCGATTGCGTCCTGTGTAAATAAGGTGTACCGTAGTGGTGGGCTGCAGTGAGTAAGCGAAATCACATATCGCATGCAAACGTGCAATGGTTATCAGGTCTTCGCCGCTTTTTATGCCGACCGGGAAACCGCCGATTTGTTCAATCAGTTCTTTTCTTACCGCAAAGGTATTCATGTTGAGCGGGGCATTCGTATCCGAAGCTATTTCGTAATAGTTGTCCAAGATGCCTTCGCTTCCTCTAAAGGGCAGTTTATCTTTTGGAAAATCGGGTGTTGTTTTCGTTCCTCCCTCTTTTTGTATGGTATAACAGGTACTGAAGAGTCCGCACGAAGGGAATGCCTCTATTAAGTGGCGGATAACTTCGAGGTGATGAGGCTCCCACTCATCGTCCGCATCGAGGAAAGCGATGTATGGATAAAGAGCATGGGAGATGCCTGTATTCCGGGCGGCGGATACTCCGGCGTTGTCTTGGGTTATCAGACGAATTCGGTTATCGTTGATTTGTCGTACGATGGCTGCGCTTTGGTCGGTGGAACCGTCATCGACTACAATGACTTCGAAATCGCCGAACGTTTGGGCCAGTACGGAACGGACACAGCGTTCAATGTAGGCCTCTTTGTTCCAAAGTGGAATTACTACACTAATCATGGTCTGTTTCCTCCTTTCCGTTCATATACGGTTTGTAGAATGTTTCATACTCATTTTCCAGGTAAGCATGACATCCGAAAGGTAGTTGTCCGGTGCGGGAATAGAGAAAAGAAGGACGTCCCTCGAAGGCGAAATACATCGCTTCGGGAGTCTCCGGCACACGCCATCTCAGGCAACTGTCCGCCAACATGGCATAGAATAAATCTTCGTTGACCGTATCTCCGACCAGGAAGTAGGACAGATGGTTACGATATCCGAATAGTCCGCGGAGGGTTAGCGGCAGCCGGTGTAACGGACCTCTATAGCGGTAAAATCTCCAGAGCCCTCTGGCATGCAGTACTTTCCCCGTGCACGAGAAGACCTCGATGAAAGATTGGATTCGCCGTAATGAGAAGCCTCCGTTCCCACTGTTTACAGGGTCTACTTCTTTATTCAGTTTAAGAAAGGGAGCTCCTACATAATCGTATCCTTTTTGGCACCATTCGTCCAACCGGTCGCTGAAAACGTAGGCGTCCAGCTGGTAAATAAGCATGTATTCCCATTGGGAAAACCGTTGGTAGAAGGAGCGGGTCAGCATCAAACGATTATATCCCCGTTGACTGGCGAAGAAGTCGGCATCAAAGAACTCTACCCGATAGGTAGCCTTTTCTTTTTCGAAAACCGCATCATATACGGTACGGTTGAGCGACGAGGTGCAAACCAGGCAGAGGTCGTGCTTTCCCAAAACGCGGATGCATTGGCGCAGCGACTTCAACTCTTCTGCTGAAGGATTCTCCTTGTAAACAGGTATGATGACAACCTTTTTCATTGAAATTGTTTCTTTAGATATTGGATGCTCTCTTTCAGTACAACGGCTTTACAAAGATACAGAACTCCGGTATAAAGTGAAGCAACTATCACCATTTTTATACCTAAACGGAGATAAATATTTTCTATATTCAACGTAATGAAATAGGCAATGGCTATGGCTCCCAGTGCTGCGAACAGGAACGGGAAGATATCCCGGCACACCAAATTGAAAAGCCGTATCGGGATGCAACGGCGGACAAAATAGTACCATACAAAGAACCAGAACAGATTGACGATGATGTAGTTGATAACCATTTGAACCAATCCGTAAGGGTACGAAAGGAATACAACGGCCAGTTGGATGATATCCAGCGTAATGGTGGAATACATGAAGATGTTGGATTTGCCATGGCTGACAATCACGTTGGCGCAAAGGTTATTGATGGGTGTAATGGCTCCCCAGATGCAGAAAAGTTGCATATAGGGAATACTGGCTGCCCATTTATCCGTAACGGTGATGAATATGAATTCGTGGGAAACGAAAGCCAATCCCAGCATACAGGGGAATACCAGAAAGGAGACGAAACGTACCATTTTGCGGAACGCCTGTTCCTGTCGTCCCGGATTGTTGGAGAGTTGTGCCAACACCGGTTGCGAAACATTATTGACCATACCCCATACCACAGAGTAGCCCACATAGCTCCATTTGTAGCCCTGTCCGTAGTCTCCGGCTGCTTTGGGTGAATAATATTTTCCAATTAGCGGGCCGAATATATTGTTGTTCACTACGTTGAAGAGTCCGGTAATAAGCAGTTTGGCACTGAAAGGAAACATCTGTTTCAACGGTTGGGAATCGAACCGGAAAGACGGACGCCAGGGTGAATAATACCAGCGTAGCAACGTGCCGATGAAACCTTGCAACACCATCTGTACGAATAAACTCCAATAGGCCATGCCTTGCCATGCCATTCCTACAGCTACCATGCCAGAAAGGACAAACGCGCTGATTTCGATTTTCGCCTTCTCTTTAATCATCAAGTTCTTCACAAGGAGGGCATTGTGTACCGTTCCCGTACTGCCGAATAAAAACCAAAGGAACATGAAGCGGGCCGGAGTAGTGAGTGAAGGAACTCCCAACCAGACTGCAATGTAAGGGGCGGCCAAGAAGAGAAGGATATACAAAAAGACTCCCATTCCGGTGCTGAACCAGAATACGGAGTTATAATCTTTGTCCGTAGCGTCTTTTTTGTTGATAAGTGCCGTGGTAAATCCGCTGTCCAGAAGAAGGTTGGCAGCCGTTGTAAAGATAATGAGCATGGTAAACATACCATAATCTGTCTGGGAGAGCAGACGTGCCAGACAGATACCGAACACTAAGCTCAGTAGTTGCTGGATACCGTTGCTGATGCCTCCCCAGAACAGTCCTTTCGCTGTTTTATCTTTTAGTGATTGTTCTGCCATCGCGCTTTTTGAATGAAGTTTTAAAAAACAGAGCATAAAGAGGAGGAATTCAATATTCCATACTGCCCGGAGACGTATTCTTCGTTTCAGTTCTTAGTCTCTATTTCTCCTGAAAAGCTTTATGCTCGCCGAGCAATTCTTGATACAATTGTAACGAATTCCAATGTACGTTGTGCTGTGTCAGCGATGCTTTTAAATCTACAGAAACAATGTTCGCTTTCCGGAAAGCATCCAGCATGCTGTATATCTCTTTCGGGATGAATTCGCAGAATAAAATCATTTCATCGGTCAATACAGCTTGACTCAAAGGAGTCCCTTTCTTTGTAAAACCGGGGTATCCGGCTAAAGAACCTATCTGCTCAAGATATTCCTCGGGCTTTACGTGGAGTATGCCGATATGTAAAGAGGAGCAGATTTTTTCAATCTGCTTCCCCTTTTCATTCTCTAAGTTATAGAGTAAAAGTTGCTTCATTATTTTACTTCACTTCCCGGTTTAACTTCTTTCATGGTCGTTATCACAGAGAGTGAACCGTCGAAGTTCTCGGCCGAAAGAATCATTCCTTCCGAAACAATGCCTTTCAGTTTACGCGGAGCCAGATTGGCTACAAAGCATACTTGTTTGCCTACCAACTCTTCCGGTTTGTAATGTTGTGCGATGCCCGAAACAATGGTGCGGTTCTCCAGTCCGTCGGCAATCTTAAATTGCAGAAGCTTATCGGCCTTAGGCACTTTCTGGCATTCCAAAACCGTACCGACACGAATATCCAGTTTCATGAAATCATCGAATTCAATGTTTTTCCGGATAGGGTTCGCTTTGTAATTAGCCTCTTCGTTCGCCTGTTTCTATCTAATAACTTCTGAACCTGAGCCTCAATCGTACTGTCCTCTATCTTTTCGAATAACAGTTCGGCGGGGTTCAACTGGTGTCCGGCTTCCAGCAGGTCGGTCCGTCCTAATTGGTTCCAATCAAAAGAATTCATGTTCAACATCTTGCGTAGTTTTTCCGAACTGAACGGAAGGAACGGTTCAAAGGCGATAGCCAGATTGGCAACCAATTGCAGCGAGATGTTCAGAATGGTAGCCACTCTCTTCATGTCGGTTTTAGCCAGTTTCCAAGGTTCTGTGTCTGCCAGGTATTTATTTCCGATGCGTGCCAGATTCATGGCTTCTTTTTGTGCATCGCGGAACTTGAATACGTTCAATAGCTTTTCCACTTCTCCTTTCACATCGGCAAACTCTTTGAGTGTTTCCTTGTCGTAGTCGGTCAATTCGTCGCATGCCGGTACTTTTCCGTCGAAGTACTTTTGGGTGAGTACCAATGCCCGGTTTACAAAGTTACCGTATACAGCCACCAACTCGTTGTTGTTACGTGCCTGGAAATCTTTCCATGTAAAGTCGTTGTCTTTTGTTTCCGGTGCGTTAGCCGTCAGTACATAACGAAGCACGTCCTGCTTGCCCGGGAAATCAGCCAGATATTCGTGCAACCATACAGCCCAGTTGCGGGAAGTGGAGATTTTGTCTCCTTCCAGATTCAGGAATTCGTTGCTGGGTACATTATCCGGTAAAATATAGCTTCCCTCCGCCTTCAGCATAGCCGGGAACACGATGCAGTGGAATACGATATTGTCTTTTCCGATGAAATGAATCAAACGGGTTTCAGGGTCTTTCCACCATTTTTCCCACGAATCGGGGAGCAACTCTTTGGTATTGGAAATGTAGCCGATGGGGGCATCGAACCATACATAAAGCACTTTTCCTTCAGCACCTTCTACCGGAACCGGAATACCCCAGTCTAAGTCGCGGCTTACGGCACGAGGCTGTAATCCCATATCCAACCAGCTTTTACATTGGCCGTACACATTGGGGCGCCACTCTTTATGCTCTTCCAATATCCATTTTCTTAACCATCCTTCGTGCTTGTCCAGAGGTAAATACCAGTGTTTCGTTTCACGCATGACAGGTTTGCTGCCGCTGATGGCGCTTTTAGGGTTGATTAGTTCGGTAGGCGAAAGAGACGTTCCGCACTTTTCGCATTGGTCGCCGTAAGCACCTTCTGCATGACAGTGGGGACATTCGCCGGTAATATACCGGTCGGCGAGGAAAGTCTTGGACTCTTCGTCGTAATATTGTTCGGAGGTACGTTCTATAAACTCGCCTTTTTCATACAGCTTGCGGAAAAACTCGGAAGCCAGCTGATGATGAGTTGGTGAGGTGGTGCGTGAGTATACATCGAAAGAAATACCGAACTCTTTAAATGATTCCTTTATCAGGTTGTGATATCTGTCCACTATATCCTGTGGAGTAACCCCTTCTTTTTTGGCGCGGATGGTGATAGGCACTCCGTGCTCGTCGGAGCCTCCGATAAAAAGAACATCTTCTTTTTTCAGGCGAAGATAACGGACGTAAATATCAGCCGGAACGTAAACGCCGGCTAAATGGCCGATGTGAACCGGTCCGTTGGCATAAGGCAAGGCGGATGTTACTGTGGTTCTTTTGAATTTCTTTTCCATTAAAGTTATGTTTTTTGTATTCTTTTCTTCTAAAAGATTAAGCAAAATGAAGCTTAGGAAAGCCATATTCTATTCACTTTCAAACAGTTTAGTGATTGCTTATATTTTGCTTTAGCTGCAAAGATAGTGAAATTTGCCATTATGGCGGATTATCCTCCCCAATTTTCTCTGTCGAGACTGCGATATCCTATGGCTTCGGCAATGTGGGAAGATGTTATTTTGTCCGAGCCTTCCAAATCGGCAATGGTACGGGATACTTTTAAGATACGGTCGTAAGCCCTGGCCGAAAGGTTTAGTTTGGTCATGGCTGTTTGTAACAGAGTCAGTCCCCTTGCGTCCGGCTGTGCGTATCGGGCAAGCAGGGAGGAGGTCATTTGGGCGTTGCAATGGATACCCGTATGCTCCTTATAACGCTCTTCCTGTATGGAACGGGCACGGATGACCCGCTCCCGTATCCGTGCGCTGGACTCTCCCTGTTGCAGAGAGGTGAGTTTCTCGAACGGAACCGGCGTGATTTCCACTTGAATGTCGATTCGGTCGAGTAAAGGACCGGAAATGCGGCTGAGGTAACGTTGCACCTGTCCGGGGTTGCAGACACAGGGACGGGTAGGATGGTTATAGTAACCGCACGGACAAGGGTTCATGGACGCTATGAGCATAAAACTTGCCGGATATCGTACCGTATATTTAGCCCGGGAGATGGTGATGTTCCGGTCTTCCAAAGGTTGGCGCAGCATTTCGAGCACGCTCCGGTTAAATTCAGGTAACTCGTCGGCAAAAAGTACCCCGTTATGCGCCAGACTGATTTCTCCGGGCTGTGGGTTGGAACCTCCGCCCACTAATGCGATGGAAGAGGTGGAGTGATGAGGTGTCCGGAACGGACGGTGGGCGATGAGGGAGGTGTTCTGTCCCAATTTGCCGGCAACGGAATGTATTTTGGTTGTTTCCAGACTCTCGGATAAAGAAAGCGGAGGGAGGATAGAGGGCAACCGCTTGGCCATCATAGACTTTCCGCTTCCCGGAGGGCCTATCATAATCAGATTATGTCCGCCTGCAGCCGCTACTTCCAAAGCCCGTTTTACATTCTCCTGTCCCTTTACATCGGCAAAATCAAATTCATAATCTTCCTGCTGCGCTTGGAATTCTTTGCGTGTATCTACAACGGTAGGGGCAAGCTCCCGTTCTCCGTTCAGAAACTCAATAACCTCTTTAATGTTTTCTACGCCGTAAACGTGCAGATTATTTACTACCGCCGCTTCTTTTGCATTTTGTTTGGGAAGGATGATTCCTTTAAAGCCTTGCTCGCGCGCTTTGATGGCGATAGGCAAAGCTCCTTTGATGGGTTGCAGACTGCCGTCCAGACTCAACTCGCCAATGGTAAGATAATCGCTTAGTTTCTTCTCCGAGACCGCTTTAGAGGTGGCCAATAGAGCTAAAGGCAAATCATACGAAGAACCCTCTTTGCGGATGTCCGCCGGAGCCATGTTGACTACAATCTGGCAAGTGGGGAATTTGTATCCGTTTACCTGTAAGGCTGAGATGATGCGCTCGTGACTCTCTTTTACAGCAGAGTCCGGCAGACCGACTAAGAAGAATTTGATACCTCTGGAGCTGTTTACTTCGATGGTAACAATGGTCGCGTCAACGCCTTGCACTGCTGCGGCAAATAGTTTTACGAGCATACTCTATTTCTTTTTTAATTTGTTTTTCCGCTCTTTTTCCTGTTTCAGAAGGGATTCTATTTTGTCGGTCAACTCTTTGATGTCCGAAGACTTTGTCGCGATTCTTCGTTGGGGTGTCATTACTACAACAGTGGGCACTTTTTCTATTCCGAACTGTTTTACTACGGCGCTTTCCCAACCCTCTCCATCGTAAGTCTGTTCTCCGCTAACCGTATCGTTCTTAGCTACGTCTTCCCATCGCTTCTTATCCGTATCTAACGAGAAATAGACAAAAGAGACGTCCTCTTTTTTCAGTTTCTTTTGTAGAGCAGCCAACTCTTTTTGTAGCTTCATGCTAGGCTCGCTCCAGGTAGCCCAGAACGAGAGGACAAGCACTTTATCTCTAAAATTGTAAGACGTCAAGCTCTCTCCTTTCAAGTTCTTCATTCTATAGCTGGAGACGTATTTACCTGTATCCGCTTTGATGGCGTAATCGAGCTTCTGCTGAACGGATTGGATAAGGGGATGGTCGTGCAACATTCCGCTCATACTTTCAATCAGGGTGTTGATACGTCTGAAATCAGGATGAGGAGTTTGTATAAAGTATTTATTAAGCAGGTATATGCTTACTTGCGAAAAAGGGTGGTTACGTATAAAAGAGTCCGCTTCTGCGGTAATCAGTTCCAGCGAATCTCTCAGGCTTTGTATATGGAGATTAAACCGGCTGAAATCCTCGTTTTCTTCTCCGCCTGTTATTTGCAGGGAATCAGGTTGCAAAGCATCTCCTTCGATAGATACCGTTAACCCTTTGTCTGCAAAAATAGGCAGCATTTCACCTTGGTTGAAGAGGAGCGTAAGCGGAAGCAATGTATCGATTTCCGTTTCGTATTTAAATTTTCCTTTCTCCAATCGGATAGTATCTATCCGGTCGAATGGCTTTTGTGTTCCAAACAAATAAAGCTCATTTCCGGTTACATTCTTTATATCTCCTTCCAGCTTAAATGTCTTCTTGGAACGCTGGCAACTGCCTAATATAAAGAGTAGCAGGCACAAAAGGAGTATTGGATTTCTGTTGAGGCGCATCATGTTAGTAAATTCTTTGATTTTCAAGACAAAGATAAGGCAAACACAGGGCTAGTAAAATGAACTTGTTCATTTCTTATGCCAAGATGAAGCTTTTCTTCGCTTTTTCGCCTACAAAGATAGGTAGAAATTTTGAAAGGCGGAGCAGAACTGAGTAAGATATGTTGTGTAAACGATAATGCCCAGGCGTACACAGAAAGTGTGCCATCGTTAGAAATACTTTTAATGAATGTGCGAACCTGCGCTCTGTGGTTCTTCTTTCATTTAGTTGAACGTTTGTAATCGGCTTGCCGATGTTTATTGTTGTCGTAATCTCTGTAACTTTCTTATCTATTTGTATAACGGATAGCCCTCTGAAAGCTTTTCAGCTGAATGGAAGATTACACCTCTATTATAAGCAGGTGTTCGTCTCAGGCTAAAAGCTACTACATCCGTAGCTTCTCCTAACTACCTTATCAACGTACCTTGTTGTTCGGTGTGATGCCACGCTGTTGGCATGGGTGTGACATAGGTGTGTGTCACAAGTGTGCCACGCTGTTGGCATGAGTGTGACATAGGTATGTGTCACAAGTGTGCTAACAGCGTGGCATGAGTACGCTTTATACGAACCTGAATTCAGTTGACATACATACGGTCTTATGCCCTGATAAGGCTTGATAAAAGTTTAGGAGTAATTGAAACCGAAAGGTTTTTCCGGTTGCTTTTAACAGGATTTACCTCCGGATATGACGAAGAACCACCATTTTATCTTGTATTGGTGGCAGAGTATCTGTATGGTTCTATAATATACTTCTAATGAAATATCTCCAAAGTAGTCGAACTCTTTTTTAATTTGTAAGCTGATGAATCACTTTATTTAATTGTTCTCCCAGTCCGATGGTGTAGCCTTGCGAGATGAATACCACCCGGTTAAACGTATCGCCTATCAGGAAGATGGGAAGCACATTGCGGTGGGAGAGTTTCATCTCTTCGGCAATTTGTTTCTGTATGCTTCCGTCTATATCTATTCCGTACACAATGTTAGAAGGAAGACCTGGAAATTCATCCGAGTGAAACTTCCGGAATTGTTCCATGTCAGGGAACAGCAACACCATTTTTCGTCCCCATACTTCCAGCTCTTTGGCTTTTTGTGCAATGTCTCGCAACGCATGGTTGGTAGGCTCCTGTCCGGTGCCCAATATACCTATTATATAATATCCCCGTCCGCAGGTCTGGAGGATACTTTCCTTTTTCCCTTCAGGAGTTTGGTATATCGATTCGGAATTGAAGCTTCCGAGAACTTGTACCTCATCTTTATTTTCGCGCATGATAAGGTCTATAACGGTTTCCGGTTTCTCTTCCGTTACGTTGAAGAATGTAATGCGGGCTAATACATTCCCTTTGGCCAGACGGGTTCCCGTAACCATTATATAGCTGCCGCAGTCTACTTGTGTGCCGTCTTTCAACAGGTTGCTCCATGTGGTGCCGTCTTCTATACCGGCGTCCGCTTCGTTGTAATTTAATAGTTGCGTCACTCCTCCGTTGAGTTTCGACAGCGTAAAATGGGTGTAATATTTGGGGTCGGTTAGGTGAGCCGTGGGGGTATACCGGGCTTTTAACGTTCGGCTTTGAACCTTGGAAGCTTCAGATTCGGCTTCGAGCGGTACATCTTGCCAACTGTCGTGCTGATAATATTGTGTCTTACCGGTTACTTCGTCAATGCGGGCCGGAACACCGATGCTGCGTAAAACCGAGACGAAGAAGATAGAGAGGGAATGCCTGTCGGCAATGCGTGATTGCCACACTCCGATGGGAGATACCGGAATGCTTTGTCGATTCCATTCGTCTTTTACCTTTATCTGTTTCCTGCACCATTCTACCCATCTTTCCGGATGTTCCCGATAGTCAGAACACTCTTTTTCGGAAATAACCTTTTGGAAGAACTGTTTGTAGGGAGTAATCATTTCGTTCGCTACACGTGGGTTGAGGACATTCAGGGCATAAAGCGCTCCCTTTCCTTCGGGCGTGTGAGCCAAATGGTCGTTCAATACTCCGATGGAAACATCGCGGAGGTCTTTGGCCGAGATTGCTTCTACCAATTGCATGGCTGTTTCCTGTTTCCCTTTTTCGGAAGCTTGTTCCAGAAAACTCTGTAGCGTGCCGTAATTGCCTCTTGCGGCTTTCATCAGTTCTATGGTCTTTTGCACATCCAGTCCGAGCCTTTTCGCTAAAGTTTCAGATTCTTTCGGAGTTATAAATGTTTGAACGTATGCATTACGCAACGAATCTTCGTAAGCCATGCGACGGTTGTTTTCATTCCGTTGCTCCGGGGTAACTTCCGGTATGTTGGCATGTTCTACCGGAGGCACTATCTCTAAATCCATGGAAGCGGAGAAACCCTCCCTCTTGTCCAGACAGATGATAAACTCTTTGTCTTTTCCGAAAGAGCATTGTTTTAATCCGAAGTTACCTTGGTGCGAGGCCCACACTATCATATCGCCAAGCCCGGCTGTCAGGGAAGTTTTGCCTTCTTTATCCGTTGTCTTGGAAGCAACGGTATAGAATTCGGCATAGTTGTAGAGCTTAAATTCTACGCGAGCTCCCTCCACCGTTTCCCCATTGGAGTTGACTACAGTCACTGTCACCTTATCGGCAGGTGCGTAATGGTCTATCACGTTAATCTCCGTATAGTTTTCGTTGCGGCTCATTACCTCTTCCGGTCCGTTGTAATGTCCAAAAACTTTAGTGTGCATCAACATGCCTCTGGAAGCCGGTGCGTTAAACCATCCCAGATTCAATACAGGTTCCGGTTCGCAAGCTCCCAGGAAATACCATTTTCCGTCTACCCAAGCCTCTACCCAAGCATGATTGTCATCGGTGTGCGCCCAGCGAGGCGTATAAACCTGTCGGGCGGGAATGGAAACCGAGCGTAAGGCAGCTACCAAAAGGGTAGATTCTTCTCCGCAACGGCCGTAAGCCGTACGGACAGAAGCCAAGGGCGAGCTTGTCCGTGAATCCGAAGGTGTATAGCTCACTTTTTCGTGACACCAGTGATTCACTTCGAGCACCGCGTCGTAGAGCGATAAGTCTTTTACACGCTCTTTTAATTCATTATAAAATACCTTTCTCGATTCATCCAGGTTCTCGTTGTTTACTCGAACAGGAAGCACAAAATGGCGGAATTCCCGTTCTGGAATATTTTTACCCCACGGCATCTCTTCTTTCGCTTTGAAGGCATACTCCACATTCATCTCGTAAAAGTCTATCGGATAATCGGTGATATCTCCGATAGGCATGTAGGCATATAAAAACTGAAGCGCTTCCTGTTTCACGGAGACGGGGATTGAATCCATAGCCCGTAGGCGGTAATTGAAAGCTTGCTTGCGTATCGTGAAATCCTGCTCCACAACGGCCCGTTCTTTGGCGTCAGTGATAAAATGTTTCTGTCCGCAGGCTGTGCAGAGTACCAATAAGAGAAAGAAGCCAAGGATGTTTGGACTAACTGGATGTTTTATCATAGCGTGTTCAATATATGCTCTCTGCTTTTTTGGAGAGTGTTCAACTTTAGATTCTTAAGTTTAGGCAAAAACAAATGACCCGACTAAGGTAGTAAATATCTATTTATCCTCCTTGCTTTTAGAAAGGGATTTTTATGTTTCTTATTTGATAGATATCTGTATCTCTATGTCTTGTATCCCTATTCTCTTCAATTTTATCCGGAGGCTGATAGTTGCATCCGGAGCTTGTTACTAAAGAAAGAATACTAGCTATTCGCTTTTTGAAAAGTGAATATAAGTTTCGTTTTCACTTTTTGAAAAGTGAAAAAAGTATGCTTTCTTTAGTTTCTAACCTAAAAATTCTTATCTTTGTGTCTGCTCAGCAAATAGAACGTAAATATGGAAAGTAATATTGTAGAAGTGCTTTATGCTATATATTATCGTAAACTGTCAAAGGTTTCAATGGAATATAAGCGGTATCTTTATGAGAAAATCAATTGGAACTCTCGTCTTATCGGCATTAAGGGTGCGCGGGGTGTTGGTAAAACAACCTTGTTGCTTCAGCGCATAAAATCTACTTTTGCCGATGTAGACAAGGCATTTTATGTCTCTTTGGATGATTTGTGGTTCAAGACTCATTCTTTGATGGAACTTGTAGAATATATTTATACGCATGGGGCTACTCATTTGTTTCTGGATGAGGTGCATCGTTATCCGGAATGGTCTCAGACCTTGAAAAATATATATGATAATTATCCGGATTTATATCTTGTCTATACCGGTTCATCTATGTTGGAAATAGATAATTCAAAAGCCGACTTATCCAGAAGGCAAACTGTTTATGAAATGTCAGGCCTTTCATTTCGCGAATATCTTGCTTTTGAAGGTGTGATGTCTATTGCTCCCATTTCATTAGAAGAGCTTGCTAGCCAGCATGTGGTGAAAGCGATGGATATCACCTCTTCGATAAAAATACTTCCGTTGTTTGAGAAATATTTACGAAATGGATATTATCCTTTCTATAAGGAAGCGGGAGAAGATTATTTGATGCGATTGCAGGAAGTAGCTTCACTTGTTATTGATGCAGACCTTCCGGCTGTAGAAGAAATAGAATATCCTACCGTGCAGAAGGCTAAAAAGATGTTGATGATTTTAGCAGAGCGTGTTCCTTTTACTCCTAATATTAGTTTATTGTGCAAAGAATTGGAAACAACACGTGATGTCGGTTTGAAGTTGTTGTATGCTTTGGATAGAGCTGCGTTACTGAAATTATTGACTTCAGAGGTCAAGAATTATAAGTCTTTATCCAAACCGGAGAAGGTGTATCTCAATAATACGAATCTGATGTATGCACTGACTACTAAAGTAGATAAAGGCAATCTTCGTGAAACCTTCTTTCTTAATCAGGTAAGTGTTGCCTATTCTGTTATGATGCCCCAAAAAGGTGATTTCTTGATAGATAGTAACTATTTGTTTGAGGTGGGTGGAAAGGGAAAAACCTTTGAACAGATTAAAGATATACCAGATAGCTACTTGGTTGTAGACGATGTGGAATGTGGTCATAAGAATCGTATTCCACTTTGGATGTTTGGTTTGTTGTATTAATATAAAAGCCGTTCGGCATTTAATGAAAGAGGCGTCTCCGGTTTTCCGGGGACGCCTCTTTGCTATTTAAAACAAGTTCTAATGAATCAACTCTTATTTAAGAAGGCTGGTGAAGCTGGAGTTGGTTGCATATTTGGCAAATTCCAAATCGGTAGCAGCTTTCTTTGCAATAGACGGGTCTTTTGCAATTGCGTTCTTTAAGTTGCTGATTACCATTGTTGCGTTATTAGTTCTTGCACCGATAATTGCATTCAGATAATCTGTGTAAGCATCTGCGTTCTTCACACCACTCAATGTGTTTTTAGCCTTGTTATAATCTTTAGTTAGAATCTGAGCTAAAGCGGCACTGTTAGTCTTCGTATCGCCGAATGCATTGACAGCTCTTTCGTATTGGCCGTTTGCAATGTAGAAGTTACCAAGTGCTTCGTTCAATGTTTTAGCACCTGAACCCTTTGCTAAATAGGTTTCAGCCGCAGCATTGTCACCCTTAATCAATGCGATAAGACCTAAGTTTGTATTCGCTTCGGCAGATGACGGATTGATTTGAAGAGCTTTCTTGAAATAAGATTCGGCTGCAGCGATATTGCCAGCTTGGTAAGCCAACTCTCCTAAATTGTTATATGCACGATAGTCATTCGGGTACAATTCAGTTGTTTTCTTATAGATAGCTTCTTTGTCGGCAGCTTTCTCTACCAACGTAGCACCGTAAAGAAGTTCTTCGTTATTCAATGCTTTGGCATTGCTTGAGAATGCTTCCAGAATTTCATCGTCAGAACGTCCAATCAACTGATAGTTCAATGTTAAGCGTGCACGACGCAACTGCGGCAGAATTTCATCTGCTAAATCTTTGTAAACAGAAGAGATGTTTTTAATTTCGGTTTCTCTTTGTTCAGGGTCTTGGTACATAGAAAGCACACGGAGAATAATATCTTTATCCTGAATGTTTGATTTGGATACCAATTCTTTAAAGCCTTCCCAGTCCTGTGCAGTGTACTTAGAATCTACATTGGTTTCGATTTTGTCTTTCTTCAATTGTTTGTCCACGTAGCCGGCAGCGTTCTTCTCGCGTTGTTCTGCTAACTTGTCGTTCAAATCAAAACCACCATCAGGAGAAGCGTATGCGCTAACCTCAATGTTTTCCATCAGTTTACCTTTCTGGTCGGCATTGATATCTTTTACCAAAAGATTGAATTCCTTGATTATGTCTGAATTCAATTCGCTTGCACGAATGTTTGCCTGTTGGATAAGGAACATGATGTTTGCTTGTTTGGCTTGTTTGATAACGCGTTGGAAAGCGTCTTCCGCATTGGCCGGATTGGCGTTTGCCAGTGTGTTCTTTACCAATTCAGAGGTTGCAATCACTCCGTCTGCTACTTTAACGGCAGGAATGTTTACAGTTTTTTTTCCTACTTGTGCCTGGAATTGGAGATATAACTCCGATTTAGCCATTTCGGGAACATAGTCGAAAGAGGTTTTCATGGTATAATTACCGCCAGCTTTGTAGTAGATAGTCTTGTTGTTACCTTCTACTTTCTCACCTTGGAATGTCATAGGTTGACCTTTCACTTCTCCACCGTTCCATTTCAATACCGGAGTAACGGTTACAACCGCTTTTTTCTTGAAATACTTTTCAGGGAATTTTCCGTTAATGGTAACCGGAACTTTGCCGCCAACAGCTTCCAACACCTGAGGGGTAGTTGTGAAATAGTCCGATGACAATTCGCCCATCTTGCTGCTACAAGATGTGAATACGAACATAACTGCCATTAGTAATGGCAAATACAATTTTTTAATCATGTCATTAAGTGTTATATGTATTTATAGTTTTAAAATATACTCCAAGACTCTGCAAAGATAAGAATTCTATGCACATTGTAAATGCCTTAAAGGGAAATTTTTAATATTTAAGACAAAAGAACTAAAATGCAATAATAATACGTTTTTTTTGGTACTCTTTTGGGTAATTTAGGAAGTAGGAATAGCTTCTGCTTCCAAGTTATTCTTGAGTGGAATTTTTTGTTTGTTTTTTCTGTTCTTCCCGGTATTTGATGTTTCTCGGATGATGCTCGATGATTTCACTACGCAGCATGTTGCGGTCGATGTGGGTATAGATTTCGGTGGTGGCAATGCTCTCGTGTCCCAGCATGCATTGTATGGCGCGTAAGTTGGCTCCGCCTTCCAGTAAATGAGTGGCAAAGGAGTGTCGGAAAGTATGCGGACTTACATTCTTTTTGATGCCGGCCAGTTCGGTTTGTTCTTTGATGATATGGAAAATCATAATGCGTGAAAGAGGCGTCCCGCGCCGGAAACTGAGGAATACATAATCTTCGCTGCCGGGTTTGACGTTGATGGAGCTTCGCTCTTCAAAATAACGTTCCAATTCATCAATGGCTCTCGGCGAAATGGGAACCAGACGCTGTTTGTTTCCTTTACCTTCCACTTTGATAAAACCTTCTTGCAGGTAGAGTTCCGATAATTTCAGGTTGCACAGTTCCGAAACGCGGAGTCCGCAACTGTATAATACTTCCAGAATGGCCCGGTTGCGCTGTCCTTCTTGCTGGCTTAAATCGATGGTCGAGATAATGGAATCAATCTCTTCTACGGTTAACACGTCCGGGAGTTTAAAGCCTATTTTAGGTGATTCAAGCAATTCCGTTGGGTCGGCTTGGATGTAATCTTCCAATAAAAGGAATTTATAGAAAGAACGGATACCCGACAGAATCCGCGCTTGGGAGCGGGGATGGATTCCGATATCGTGCAATCCGGCGGCAAAATGATGCAACTCCTCCAGCGTGACCTCTAACAGACTGATGCCTTCGAGAGTGACATAAGCATTCAGTTTATCCAAATCGGTCATGTATGCATCGAGTGTGTTGTCGGATAAAGACTTTTCTAACTTTAAGTATTGTTTGTATTTCTGAAAGATAGCATTGTTTTTATCCTTGTTGCCTCTTTTTTCGTTAAGTTCCATTCTTTTTTCTACCTTTGTACCCAAATTCTTTACAAAGATACGATAAACATCCAAAAGGAAATGTATAATGAGAATACAAATTATTAATGGCCCTAATATTAATTTGTTAGGGAAACGCGAACCTTCTATTTACGGAGCCGTTTCATTTGAGGATTATCTGGTAACGTTGCGGAATTTATATCCTCAGGTGGAGATATCCTATTATCAGTCGAACGTGGAAGGTGAAATGATTAATAAACTGCATGAAGTTGGGTTCGATTATGATGGAATCGTGTTGAATGCCGGTGCTTACACCCATACTTCCATCGCTTTGATGGATGCTATCCGGGCTATTCATACTCCGGTTATAGAGGTGCATATCTCGAACGTGCACAAACGGGAAGAGTTTCGTCATAAATCGATGATATCCTGTGCCTGTTTAGGAGTCATTTGCGGTTTCGGCTTGGATTCGTATCGCTTAGGTATAGAAGCACTTTTGGATTATAATAAAAAGGTATAATATATTTTTAGGTAAAGCTTATGTTGCTAAAACAAACAAAGATTGTAGCGTCTATTTCCGACCAGCGCTGCGATGTAGAATTTATCCAGGCATTGTTTAGTGCCGGAATGAATGTGGTGCGGATGAATACAGCCCATGCCAGTCGTGAGGGTTTTGAGAAACTCATAGAAAATGTTCGTACGGTTTCTAACCGTATAGCCATATTGATGGATACAAAAGGTCCGGAAGTGCGGACCACTTCTTTGGCCGGAGACCCCATCCCGTTTCACATCGGTGATAAAGTAAAGGTGGTAGGAAATCCGGATTTGGAGACTACGCGCGATTGTATTGCTGTCTCTTATCCCCGTTTTGTACATGATTTGAGTATCGGCGAGAATCTTCTGATTGATGATGGAGATTTGGATTTGAAGGTGATAGATAAGAATGAGGACGCCTTGTTTTGTGAAGTGCAGAATGAAGCGACTCTGGGTAACCGGAAGAGTGTAAATGTGCCGGGAGTGCGTATCAATTTGCCTTCGTTAACAGAGAAAGACCGTAACAATATACTTTATGCTATCGAGAAGGATATCGATTTCATCGCCCATTCGTTTGTGCGCAACAAGCAGGATGTGTTGGATATCCGTGAGATTCTGGATGCTCATCACAGCGATATCAAGATTATAGCGAAGATTGAGAACCAGGAAGGTGTAGACAATATCGATGAAATTCTTCAGGTAGCAGACGGTGTGATGGTGGCACGTGGTGATTTGGGTATTGAAGTGCCGCAGGAACGTATTCCGGGTATCCAGCGCCTTTTGATTCGTAAGTGCGTGATGGCTCGCAAGCCGGTAATCGTAGCCACTCAGATGTTGCATACCATGATTAATAATCCGCGTCCTACCCGTGCGGAAGTTACAGATATTGCCAATGCCATTTATTACCGTACGGATGCTTTGATGTTGAGCGGTGAAACGGCATACGGAAAATATCCGCTGGAAGCTGTCCGCACCATGACTGCTGTGGCTGCACAGGCGGAGAAAGATAAACTGGCGGAGAATAACATCCGCATTCCTTTGGAAGAAAAATGTGAAGTAACCGATTTTCTGGCGAAGCAGGCTGTAAAGGCTACGGATAAAATGAATATCCGCGCTATTATTACCGATAGTTTCAGTGGACGTACGGCTCGCAGTTTGGCTGCTTTCAGAGGTCGCTATCCGGTGTTGGCTATTTGCTATAACGAGAAAACCATGCGCCATTTGGCTCTTTCGTATGGAGTAGAGGCTATCTATATGCCGGAGTTGGCCAACGGACAGGATTATTACTTTGCCGCACTGCGCAAACTGTTGAAAGATGGAGTTATCAAAGAAGATGAAATGGTGGCTTACCTGAGTGGCGGAAAACAGGAAACGCATACCTCCTTCCTCGAAATCAATGTGGTAGGCGATGTGTTGAAGTATGCCGAAGCGGATGATTATATCTTGCCTAATAAAAACAGGTACTTATAATTAATAAGTTGAGAGTGGAGAATTGAGAGTGGAGAGTTAGCCATCCGGAAGGTTTATTTTTAGCTTGCCATTAAAGAACTCTCCACTCTCAATTCTCCACTCTCAACTCAATAAAGACTATGGAAGAAACAGAATCAATAGACCAATACATTTTGCAGCATATCGATGAAGAGGGCGACTATTTGAAAGCCCTTTATCGCGATACGCATGTAAAGCTTTTGCGCCCGCGTATGGCTTCGGGACATTTGCAAGGGCGGATGCTGAAAATGTTTGTCCGGATGATTCGTCCCCGTCAGGTATTGGAAATAGGCACTTATAGCGGATATTCCGCTTTGTGTATGGCCGAGGGGTTGGAAGAGGGAGCCATGCTTCATACGTTTGAAATAAACGATGAACAGGAAGACTTTACTCGCCCGTGGCTCGAACATTCGCCTTATGCCGACAAGATAAAGTTTTATATAGGCGATGCGTTAGAGATGATTCCTTCTATGGATATAACGTTCGACCTAGCTTTTGTGGATGGTGACAAACGTAAATATATAGAATATTACGAGATGGTTCTAACAAAATTGGCGTCCGGAGGTTATATCATTGCAGACAATACGCTTTGGGACGGACATGTGTTGGAAGAGCCTCATCCTACCGACAAACAAACCATAGGCATCAAGGCCTTTAATGATAGGGTCGCAGCCGACAGTCGGGTGGAGAAGGTGATTCTGCCCCTGCGCGACGGTTTGACCATTATAAGAAAGAAATAGAAACAATAAAATGATAGAGTATGGAAACAACAAGACAAAATAAGATTTCCCGCTTAATTCAGAAAGAGCTAAGTGAAATATTCCTGCTTCAAACGAAAGCGATGAATGGTGTGCTGGTATCTGTCAGTGTAGTGCGTATCAGTCCTGATTTAAGTGTGGCGCGTGTTTATCTGAGTGTCTTCCCTTCGAACCGGAGCGAGGAGATTGTAAAGAACATCAATGCGAACATGAAATCCATTCGTTATGAATTAGGCACACGGGTACGTTACCAGTTGCGCATCATTCCCGAACTGAAATTCTTTGTGGATGATTCGCTGGATTATATCGAAAAGATAGACGAGCTTTTAAAAGAGTGAACTTACCTTTCTACATAGCCAAAAGATATCTGTTCTCGAAAAAGTCGCACAATGCGATAAACATCATTTCGGGCATATCGGTTTGCGGCGTGGCATTGGCTACGCTTGCTTTGGTTTGTACCCTTTCCGTTTTTAATGGCTTCCAGGAGTTGGTGGCCACCTTCTTTACGGCTTTCGACCCCGAACTGAAAATTACCGCTTCGCAAGGGAAGGTGTTTGATGCGCAGGAGGAACGGATAGCCCGTTTGCGTGAGTTACCCGGTATTGCCGTGTTTACCGAATCGTTGGAAGAAAATGCGATGCTCCAATATAAGGATAAGCAAGCGATGGTAGTGATAAAGGGAGTGGAAGATAACTTTGAAGACCTGACGGCTATCGACAGCATTCTTTATGGAAGAGGACAGTTTAAGTTGCATGATGAGGTGGTGAATTATGGGGTGATGGGGATGCAGCTGGTTTCGGTTCTCGGTTCGGGCGTTTCTTTTGTCGACCCGGTGGAAGTTTATGCGCCTAAACGGGGTGAAAAGGTAAATATGGCCAATCCCTCAAGTAGCTTTACGCAGGATTATCTCTTCTCTCCGGGAGTGGTTTTTGCGGTAAACCAGCAGAAGTACGATGCTTCCTATGTGATTACTTCACTCGACTTTGCCCGAAACCTTTTCGGATATGAAACCGAAGTTTCTTCCGTTGAGTTGAAGCTAAAGCCGGGACAAGATACCGGGAAGGTAAAAGAGGAGATAAAGCGAATTTTAGGAGAGGACTTTATTGTTTTAGACCGGTATGAGCAACAGGCCGATGTGTTCCGTATCATGGAAATAGAGAAACTCATATCCTATTTCTTCCTCACTTTTATCTTGGTGATAGCCTGTTTCAATGTGATAGGCTCCTTATCGATGCTGATTATTGATAAAAAGCAAGATGTGCAGACGTTGCGCGATTTGGGAGCGAGCGACCGCCTTATCATGCGTATTTTCCTGTTCGAAGGGCGGATGATTTCCCTCTTCGGTGCTGTTATCGGTATTGTATTAGGACTGCTGCTTTGTTTTATTCAACAACAGTTCGGCGTCATCTCTCTGGGTTCTACTGCCGATAGTTTTGTTGTCAATGCTTATCCGGTAAGCGTGCATTGGCAGGATGTGGTACTGATTTTCTTCACTGTTTTGCTGGTAGGTTTTCTGGCCGTATGGTATCCGGTGCGCTATTTGAGCAAGCGTTTGTTATGATTCGCAGGACTGAAATTTACCTTCTTCTTATTGATATGGCTTCTTGTCATGGTTGGTAGTGAATTCTGCTAAAAACAATTGATAACCACTTTACTTTCCAATTACTCGTGCTTTTTATTCAAAAATAGAGCTTATATAGGACTCTTTTATACGTCTTTGGTCCCCAATTACTCATAAACTTTAGGGTGTAGACAATATCCTTTAAAGATTATAATGTTGGTTATCAGTGTATTTGTACTTTTCTGCCACCCAATAGGACTCGGCTATCAGGATGTTTTTTTTTATTTTCTGGCAGCACTCCAGCACCTTTTTTTCTAAGGTGTTGACTTATTGTTCCATACGGGTGACGGCAAAGGGTGTTGGCAACCAATTTGCCAGCACCCTGTATCGTTGATTCCCTAAGTAAACAGATACTTTATTCCCCGGAAGAATTCCCCTTTCCGCTTCCGAATAACTTCTTTATAAGATGAAGAAAACAAGCGTCGAAAATGTGTCTTCATAGCCTTCTATTTGTGTCCCGGTCTAAGCAGGGCTGACGCATTAAAACTCAGCTTCTAATAATTTCTCAAGAAATGAGTCTTCCCATCCGGCTCTCTTTCTTTTTCCTTTTAAGCTTCCCTTTGAAGAATCCTTCTTGACCATTGCCAAAGCAATTTTGTTCAATAAGGAGA